>Ga0326727_10000161_pt1 | contig 285510 bp, 272 predicted proteins | sample MB2enrmetagenome_FD_207643 | JGI IMG/M metagenome (GOLD analysis project Ga0326727, IMG submission 207643) | Lab enriched peat soil microbial communities from McLean, Ithaca, NY, United States - MB29MY | ecosystem: Environmental > Terrestrial > Soil > Wetlands > Peat | place: USA: New York... | reverse complement strand
TTCCACGGGTTGCGGGTGCGCCCGCCAAACCACTTGTCGCCCATGGCCAGCGCGCCGAGCGTGAGTTTCGCTACGAGCACGGCTCCGGCCGCATCGAGCCGCTGCACAACAGTCGCGTCTTCGTCGATCGTCTGTTTCTCAAACCCTCCCGCACCCCAGGTCGTGGGATAACCCTTCACCGCGAGCAGATCTTTCGCGCCCCATGGAATTCCGTGGAGAGGGCCACGATACCTGCCGGCGGCGATCTCTGCATCGGCGCCCTTGGCCATCTCGATAGCGCGATCTTCAGTGAGCGTGATGACAAAGTGGAGTTTGGAGTCGTAACGCTTGAGGCGCGAGAGATACATCTTGGTGAGCGCGAGGGAGGTGATTTCGCGGGAAAACAAATATCCGCCCAATTCCTGCACCGTCGCAAACGCAAGATCCTCGATGTGCGCGGGTGGCGGATGGCCTCCGAAAAGTCCACAACAAGCCTCTGAACCCCCTTTAGGTGCGAGACGAGGATTGGCAGTTTTGTCGAGAGGCTTCGCCGCCGGCAGCGGATGAAACGCATACGCCGGCTGCACCGAGTTCGGCATTTCGAGTTTTCGAATCGCCTTGATCGAGCCGTTCTGATCGACCAGCCCGTCGATCATCATCTGCTTCTGCTCGGCGCTGAACGGACCGACGCCGGCAATCACGCCGGCCTGGTCGATCATCTCAGGCGTGATCACCGGCGGTTTCGACTGGTCAGTGGCAGGGCTCTCCTGCGCCTGCGTGGCGAGGGTATAAAGTACGCCCGGAAACAGTGGCGATGCGATGCCTGCCTTGGCGCAGGCGTTCAGGAAACCTCGGCGGTCGAGTGTCATGCCCAAAAGTCCTCAGCGAAAAGGAATGGTCTTGGGCAAACTATACGGCACGAATCCGCTGACATTTGCAATCAATTTCGCAGTCCTTTGCTACATTCAAAGTCGAAGACTGACTACTCCTTCAGCCGCTCGTCCTCTAGGGTGCCTGAAAAGTGCCCGCAACTCCTTATTTATGAGGATTTTAGATTTCAACTATCATGTTTTCAATGGGTTACGGGCAATGATGCAAGGCGTACAATGTACAAGTGTTTGAAACAAGGCAGCTTACCTCGCAAGAGAGGGGAGGGGGGTATACCCGCGGGTTGCTTTTGGCAGCCAATACGAGGACCCCGATTCAGCGTAGAATAAGACTTGCAGCACGAGCCGCCAGGCTCCGCGCTCGCACCCGCCGGCACGATTCGGCCATCTAAACTGTGCCGGTTGGCCCGGGGTCCCCAACGAATGATTTGTATTCGTTGGGGTGGCAATGGGGGCGTCACGGTTTCGACGGGATCGATTGCGGCAAGGGAGACATGTCGGGGTGTGGGCACCCGTAATCGCCTGCAAAACTAAAGTTGCCAACGACAATCTGGCACTTGCTGCTTAATTAAATAAGCAGCCGTCCTCCGCGGCTTTGCCTGTGGGCTGCGAGCGGACGTCGCACAGCAGGCTGGCGGAAGCGGCTCGGTCCGGGCGGCTGACGCGAGATCAATCGGACTAGTTCGCGGCGCATCTTGTCCGTTCTTAAGCGTCGCGAGCGAAACCAATCGAATCGGACACAGCATGGACTCTCCCGGCTGACAGCGATTTCGGACGCGGGTTCGACTCCCGCCGCCTCCACCATAACTAAGTAACTTATTCCTCTTGCACTTACCAATTCGGAGGGAAATTCGGCGCGGATTTTGGCACCTTTTTGGCACCGTTTTGGCACCAAAGCAGGGCCGGAACCAAAAGACGTCCGAAAATTTGACCGAGTTCCTCATGCGGGCGACACTCCACAGCTGAAGTGGGAGAGCCCGATGGATTCCTTCGTCTTCACCCGCCATACCTCCGATTGCAAGTACAAACGCGACCGCCTTCACCGCCGCTGCAACTGTCCCAAATGGGTCGAGGCCAGGTTCAACCACGAGCGCGTCCGCAGGAGCGCCGCCACCCGCCTCTGGGAGGAGGCGGACAAATTCCGGGAGAGATTCGAAGAAGCCCTGACGAAGGGACTCCCCCTTTCCAGCCTCCGCTCGGAATCCGCCGCTGCGGACCCGCCTTTACTTGGCCTGACTGCTCCGCCTCTTCCACCTGCAACGCTGCAACTGGGCAATCCGCCGGCCGAGACCGTTTCCACCTCTCATGCGTCCGGGTCAGGCCAGCCGGAATGGGCTGCGCAAACGGGCTACCCGGCCGGGACTCTCCTCCCTGCCAAACAGAAGGCCAGGGTCACCGTCGAGAAGGCGGTCGACGCCTACATGACCGATGCCCGCAGCCGTCAGCTCAAACCGGACACCCTCCAGAAGCTCGGGAGGATTTTTGAGAAGCAGCTCCTCCCCTGGGCCAAGACCGAGGGCATCGAGTATCTCGATCAACTCGACCTCGATGCTCTGCTGACCTTCCGCAGTACCTGGACCGAGTGCGCTCTCGTCCGGTCGAAGAAGCAGGAACGCGTCAAAGGGTTCTTCTGGGCCTGCTTCCGCCGCAACTTTATCAGCCAGGTTCCGGCTCTCGGATTGAGCAAGATCAAGACCAACCAGGTTCCCACCGACTACTTCCCGCAAAACGAATACGACACCATCCTTGCCGCGATCAGCGGCTATGGCGATCCGCGTGGCGGGTTCCTCGATGTCGAGGATACCCGCACCAGGCTGCGCACCCTGACACTGCTCATGCGATGGAGCGGTCTCCGCATTCGCGATGCCATTACCCTTGAGCGGAATCGGCTCGAGGGCGACAGCCTTCTGCTCTATCAGGCCAAGACCGGTCAACCGGTCTATGTGCCACTCCCCCCTTACGTCGTTAAGGCACTCGAGAGCATACCGGACGGCCCCGTAGCTAACCCCCGATACTTCTTCTGGAGCGGCAACGGTCATCCGAAAAGCGCCGTGGCGAACTGGCAGAGAAGCTACCGGAGACTGTTCCAACTCGCCGACATCCGAAAGCCTGACGGCAAGCGAAAACGCTGCCACCCGCACATGTTTCGCGATACCTTTGCGGTCGAGATGCTGCTCGCCGGAGTTCCCATTGATCAGGTCTCCATACTCCTCGGGCACTCCTCCGTGAAGATCACCGAGAAACACTATGCCCCGTTCGTGAAGGCCAGGCAGGTCCAGTTGCAGAACAGTGTGCGGGAGGCTTGGAAGGTCGGCGAGTCACCAGAGCCGGAGCCGGACAACCATCCGCCGAATGCGACAAGCCTCGTCAGCAAACAAAACGGGTGGGGGCTGATCGATAACACGAAGAAGAAGGTGAGAACTGGATGACCACTACTGGAGGCGGAGTCCTGAGTAATTCGCCATATGCACCTGAAAGATAGCGTGAACTTCTTCCCAGCATCTGTCGAGAATCTGAAAGGCTCGCTCGTCCTCATGATCATTGAAGGTGAGCATGCGGATCCAGGAGCGCAAGAGCATCGACTCGATCAAATCCGCCGGAACGTTTTCCCGTTCGCTGTGGAAGATGGCGTTCTGGATTTCATCGACAACAATGGCCTTTTCGCGTTCGTCTTCCTGGCCGGGAGCAGGCGGTTTACCGAACCAGCTTCCGTCGGCCGCCCGGGCCTCTTCGATCTGCAGGATATGCTTCGCGGCCGTTGCGCTCATGGAGACATCCGGGTGGCGCACCATCAAATCATCGCGGATCTGACGTAATAATTTACTAAGAGACGCTTTATCGATGTAGTCGAAGCGATGGTGATCCGTCGGATCCCATTCTCTGTTTGTGGCTTTGTTCAATCCCGTAACCGAATCGAGCCACGCTTCCCGGAAGATCTGCTCCACGGCAAACGAACTGATCCCTCGCTCGTGAGCTGAAAGAACAGCCATGCCGAACTCAGACGCCATGAGCTGCCTATGCCGGCTGATCACGGTTCGCCCAGACTCATGATGGAGGCGGAAACAAAGATCGATGATGCGCCGTTCCACCACCTCGCGACGGCGGTAGGCGTGGATGAGGTGATCCCATTCCCTCAATTCCGCCTTACTCCATACATCGCGGTTTTCGGATGTGATGAAATTGCCCGTCTTCTCGAAGGCATAGATGAAATCGAGACTGGCCTTTTCCTGGTGAAACCGAGCCAGCATTTCCCGGCGCCAGGTATTCTCCCGGACCTCTTTATCCCGGCGCAGTGCCGCATCGCTCTCCGGGGTTCGATTCGAGCCGGAGGTCTCCTGAGACCGCGCTCTGAACTTATCTCCCAATAGACCGTCTTCCGACTGGGGAAAGTCTCACCAACCCCTGCCACTGGATTCTATTTTCTTCCAACAATTCTCGCCTGGCTAATCGAGCAGCCCATGCCTCCATGGGGACCTCTGTCGGCGGCTTCGTGTCATTCGTTTCCTCCACTTCTGCCCAACGATCGAACGATTTGACCAGATTTCCAACTCGAATTACTGCTATCTCGAGCGGCTCTCACTGATCGCCGCTCTGGTGACAGCACAAGGCAGATCCGCCTCCAGTCAAGGCTGTCCGGCTCAGGAGAAACCTCCATGGAACTCCCACTCTTTTCTAGCGATCCAGAAGGCCAACCGAGATCGATCGGGCTCCAAGCTTTCGAGAAACACTACACCGTTGCGCAGTTATCGAAGCTCTGGTTCTTCAGCGAAAGCACGATCCGGCGTCTTTTCATCAAGGAACCCGGAGTAATCAAGATCGCTCACCAGCCCACCCGGATGAGGAGAGGCTACACCTCCTTGAGGATCCCGGAACCGATCGCCAAGCGGGTGCATAGGCGTCTTCAGGATCTCTCCTGATTACTGATTTCCAGCGAATTTGACCGAATTTCCGATTGCCCCCATGCTCAGCGCCTACGGACGAAGGAACGAGCATGCACAGGAGTACTTCCCAGTTCGCGTTGGCAGCCGTGGTGACAGCGGTCGAATTGACTGTCCTTACCCACTACGTTCCGATCCTTTGTGACGCCTCGGGCACGAGTGGACCTTCCATCCTCCCAATGTCGGTTGACGTGTTCGTCTCTGCCCAAACCATCGCAAATCTCTGGATAGCCGCCATCTGGTCGAGACGATCGGAGCTCCTGCCAGCTTCATCTAAGTTGACGCTCTTTCCTGCTGCGACAAGAGGAGGCGACTCCGATGTTTGAATCGGTCGAAGATTTCGCCATCAAGCTTGCAGAAACCGGCTACTTCATCGACCCACTGATGGCTAAGGTGGTGTTTCTTGCGGTTGAATTGCAGAAACCGATCTTGCTCGAAGGACCAGCGGGAACTGGGAAGACCCAACTTGCTGTCTCGTTGGCGCGAGCAGCCAAAACACACGTGGAGCGTCTTCAGTGCTACCCCGGAATCACCGACAAGCAAGTCATCGGCGAATTCGACCACGGTCTGCAACGACTCTACATGGAGTTCTGCAGGGACAAGGGCATGTCCTGGGAAGAAATTGTCGCGAACCTAACGGGCCGGGACTTCTACCGCCCCCGCGCTGTGATGCGAGCCTTCGAAATGCCATCGCCCTGCGTGCTACTCGTCGATGAACTCGACAAGGTTCCGGAAGAAATCGAAGCGATGCTGTTGGAAGCATTCTCAGCCTGGCAACTCTCGATTCCGGAGTTCGGCACAGTCGAAGCAAAAAGCATCCCCATCGTCATCCTAACGAGCAACGAAGAGCGGCGACTGGGTGATCCGATTCGGCGCCGCTGCCTCTACATTCGCGTCGAGCATCCCACGCCGGAGCGGGAAGCTGAAATCATTTCAAATCGCATTCCGGACGCCACGCCTGAATTCCATCGCGAGATTGCCGGCCTGGCGCGAGCGTTCCGGAATTACAGCCTGGAAAAGCCGCCATCGGTCTCCGAGATCATCGACACGGCGCTGGCGCTGAGACGCCTGGGAGCCTCAAGCATTCGGGCGGAAGATCGAGACTGGCTCCTGCCCTTCCTGGCTAAAACGGAAAAGGATCGGCGCCACCTGCTGCTGCGAGAAGGATTCACAAGCCTTCTTGCCGATGGCGCCAAGTATGCACGGGAGATCGAGGCCATCCGAGGTGCACGCGTATGACCCGCTTCCTGACGACGTTCATCTTTCTCCTGCTTAGCGTGCTGGCGCACAGCCAAACTGGGCCATCGTTCGCCGAGCAGTGTGTTCAACACTATGCCAGGCACTACAACATTCCCCCGGAACTGATCGCCGCTTTGATCGACATCGAATCCGGTTGGAATCCTCGTGCTGTGTCGAACAAGGGTGCTATGGGGCTTATGCAACTGATGCCTGCCACGGCACACCGCTTCGGGGCGGCGAGGCCTTTCGACATTGAACAAAACGTCGCAGCAGGCACCCGGTACGTCACCACCTTGATGTGGGAGTTTCATGGCGATCTTCGTCTGGTGACGGCGGCGTACTACGCGGGCGACCGCTGGGTGGGCCAGGCGCAGCTCAACTACAGCAACCCCGATGTCATCGCCTATGTCCGCGCTGTTCGACGACGATACGTCGCCCGCAGATCACACCGATGAAACTCACTCGAGGAGGTGAGAGCAAGATGAGATGCCGCTGGATTCTTCCGCTAACAGTCCTAATTCCGCTCAGCGTCAACGCCGCGGAGGCACCGGTCAAGGCGCGGGTCGAGACTCTTCTTATCGATCCGGCCGCAATAACGCCGCTTCACCTTCGGCCTGGTTTCATCTCCACCATCCGCATGCCGGAAGAGGTCAACTCCGTGGCGCTCGGCAGCCGTGCGGAGTTCTCGGCGGATCACAGCGAAGGCGAGCCGCGATATGTCTACGTTAAGCCCATCACCAAGGAGCCAGCGCAGTCGAACCTGATCGTCGCCACGAAATCAGGCTTGCACGTGACGCTCGAACTCATCAGCGACGGAGACAAGGACCAAAGTCCCGATCTGGCTGTCGATTTTCTTCTCGAATACGACCTTCCGCACAGCTTCCTCATCTCCGGCAACCCGGACTCCGATTCTGCCGCTACAAGCGGCGCCGAAGCCCGCCCGCGGATTGTGGAAGGCACGAATCGGGGAGCCACGCTGCCGAGGTCGGAACTCGACGAAGAGTACGCAATTGAGATGCGGATCAACGCTCCCGCATGGTCTCACTGGGACGGCGAACAGATTGAGACGTCGGTCGGAGACATCCGGCAATTGGGCAATCGCACCGCCGTTTCGTTCTCGATCCTGAACAGTTCGGATCGCCCGGTTGAGATCGTTCCGCCGCAGATCCAGATCGCCGGGCGCAAACAGAAGAAAAAGAAGAAGGGAGCTGCCGTGATCTCCGACCAGTTGGAGATCCGGGACTACCGACTAAGCGCGACGAGGCTCGGGGCCGGCGAAAGAGCCGACGGCGTTGTTGTCTTCGATCGGCCGAACTTCAAGCAGTCGACCGAGAAGCTCTTTCTCCAGATCGCGCAGGCGGACCAGGTGGACCGCCCTATTCTCATCCGCCTTCCATTCACGCCGCCGCTCTCAGGAAACCCGGCCAAGGAGGATCAACGATGAGCATCGACGAAGTCAACCGCAACGAACACAACCCCTCGTCGGAGGAAGAGTCGTACGCGCTACCTACGACCGAGGTCCCGCGTCCGCAACCACCTTCGGTTCCACCAGAATCACAAACGGCTGCGGGCCCGGTCATCCAACCGGAGTCCTCCGTACTCGAACCTGCGGCCGTCTCTGATACCAAGCCCGGCCTCGACAAGAACAAGGCCCTGCTCCTCGGCGGTGGCCTTGCGGCGGCGGTGCTCTTCTTTGTTCTAACTATGCTGATCGCGCGACAGCCTCACAAGCGGTCGGCCACGCCGAATCAGCAACCGCAGCAAGGGCAGCAGCAAGCGGGCGCGAAGCCGCCTGCCGGCATAGCGCCGCTCATGAAGCCGGTGAACAAACCGGAGACGGCGGACAACGACGGCCAACTCACGCTCGACGATATCAAACGGATGCGCTCGCCAGATAGCTCCGCCAGTGCGCTGCAGGCGAAGCGCACGCCATACACTTCAAGTGCACCTCACGGCAACGAATCTCTTGCGGCAGTGCCTTCCTTCGCCGATACGCAGCAGAAATGGGAGGAACCTCGCCCCTATGGAGAGAGTCAAACCAACAGAGCTCCGGGCGTGCAACAGGAACAGGCTCTTCTCAAGGAAACGTCGATTGTGTTTGTGCGAACGCAGACTCAGTCACAGACAACTCCAAACTCTTCGGCAGGATTGGCAACAACGAGTGAGCCTTTTCTCGACGTCACTCCCGGCTCTCGAATCCTCGCCAAATTGAAGACAGAGATTTCTACTGCGGACGCAACTCTGGTTGTTGCGCAGGTCGAATATACCTACGCTATCGGAGATCAAACGGTCCTTCCGGCTGGAGCCGAGATCTACGGCCATATTCAGCAGGCGGATCGCGCGGGGAACGTCTCGGTGAAATTCGAAGAAGTCGATCTTCTCGACGGCCGCAGGGAGAAGATAGAGGCTGTCGGGAAAAGTCTCGACATGGGACCGATCAAGGGAAAGGTCTACGGAACGAACACGGGCAAGAATCTCCTGGTGAGGAGCGTGTCCGGCATCGGCTCCACCCTGGCGATGGTCTTCGGCAACAATACAAGTGCGTCCTTCTCCGAGGACGACCTCATTCGCGAGCGCCTGGCTGAGAACATTGGGACAGCCGGGGATTCCGAAATCATGAACATGGCGCTTAACAGCCGCGAATACGTCTCTGTTCCTGCTGAAACAAGAATCTACATTGTGTTCACCAAGCGGGAAGAAGGTTCGTCCACTCTGCACAAGGTCAGCCCCTAGAACACCGCCGAACGAACCCGCTTTCACGCCCCCTGGCATCCCCTGCCAGGGGTTCTTTTTTAGTCCTGAGTGGGAGAGGTGTGGTGCCCCGCTCAGTCCGTCACGTGCGGACAGCCTTGCAGCACACCCATCGTCTCGGCGACCCTCGCCTGATCAACCTCTGCAAAAACCATTCTTGCCGATGATGGATCGTTTCGTGCAATGGTCCATCATCGGACGTTTTGCACCACCGCACGATTGCACTCATTTTCGGTCTCGATGTATCACTGCTATTCAGGCCTCGGCATCGGGCAGAATGGCTCACCACTCACGGTAACGCATTGCCGGTGGGTTTGTGTCACCGCACGATTGCACGAGGATCGAGCAATTTGTGTCACTGCGCGGACCGGTCCAATATCGTTTCGCAGAACGATTCCGGTCGTACTCAAGAGGGCTGTTCTTTAACTGTATATGCAGGTCAATCAAAGCCCCCACATCGAGGTCACTTTGATGCGTGTGTCGGCAATCTGCTTTTGAAGGGACAACACCGCGGAGGGAAATTCGCCCGCAGCCATCATTCAAGGGGCGCTTCAGCCACCCTATTGGAGCAATTCGCTACGCACCTTCCGTTTGACCGAGTTTTGAAGTGGCTGCAACCTCTCCTTCGACACGGATGCCCCGAGCAGCCGAGTCCAGGAGAAAACCTATGAGAACTGCATCCGCAGTCTGGCGCTGCTCCATCGGGTCAGCCCAAACGTCAACAATCTACCGGCCAAAAGAAATCGACTGGATTCACGTGGCCGTGAAAGTCGCTCTCGGGCTCATGCTGCTGGGTTATGCTGTTGCGCCGTTCGCGGCCTCCGCGCAAAACCTGGGAACCTCTCCACAGTTCGGCCAGGCGGTCCAAGGCCAGCAGGCCACTACTGTCGAGGGCACAGTCCTCAACATCGTGAACTGGGGCTGCAACGTGATCGCCCCCGTGATCGCCGTCGCATGCCTCGGCGTGGCCGGCTGGCACTTCAAATCCGGCCGCGGCTATCTCGGCTGGGGTGTCTCCGGCGTCGCTCTCATGGTCATCTCCGGTCTCGGGCGCATGGCCGAGGGCTTCATCACCCAGGCGCAAGGCATTCAGTAACGGAGACCCGCGATGCCTGTGCCGCAATTCCTTCTCGATCTGCTGCAGCTCCTGTTCGACCTCGCCGTCCCCGCGGCTTTCTGCACTCTCGCGGCCGCCGGCGTCAGCCTGCGGCACGAGGGTGGAACGAACTTTCATGTCGGGGGACGGTTCGGCAAGTGGATTTTGTGGACCGTCATCCTGCTCACTCTTCCCCAGATTCTTTCCTGGATTGCGGCACAAGGCATCACAGTTCCCTCTGCAAGCGGCTCGGTCGGCACGAGCTGGCTCGCGAGCATAGAAACAATCTTCAAGAACTTTGTCACCGACATCGTCGTCGCAAAGTTTGTCCCGATACTCGCCGGCTATTTCGTTCTGAAAGCGACTCTCGATGGCGCCGCGGGTGAGAACCCGCTTGGCTCCGTCGTCGCGGCGCTCTTTTTGATGTCAATCTCCGCGACCATGCAGCTCCTTCAGGGATGGAATTCAGGCGACGAGTATGCCACTACGGACATGCTCAGTTCGCTCTGGAATTACGTCGCGGGCAAGATCATGCCGGCGGCAGCGGGGCTCGCATGCGTCGGCGCCGTCATCAACTACGTCCGCCACAGGCCCTGGACGCGCCTGATTTTCGCAGCGATCGCGTTCCTGACCGTAACCGGCCTTCTCAAGCTTCTGCAGGCCATGGCCGCATAAGGAATTGCCGATGAGTCTTGACGGCGCAATCACGAACCTCGCCTCATGGGCCGGGAACACCATCATGCCGACCATGGCTGGGCTGTTTTTTGCCGGGGCCGTTTACCGATACAGCAAGGGAGAGGCATTCGAGCAACTTCTCTACGGTGGCTTCGGCTCGCTGACCTGTTCAGGCATCCTGCGCGCTCTCGAGGGATTCGTGCAGCACGCCGGGGCAACCAGCGCCGACGGTTACTGGATCGCCTTGATGACGCTCACCGACTACACGGCGAACGTGATCCTGCCCGTCTTCGCTCTTTCGCAGCTGGGCGCGATGGCGCTCCATATGGGCGGCGTCCTCACAGAGATCTATCCGGGCTCGACCTGGATTCGCAAATTCGTCGCGGCCATTGGAGCGCTAAGCGTATCCGGCATTCTTCGCCTCGCCGAATCGCTGGTGACACACGCGCATGGGATTGGAGGGTAACGATGAGCCTCAACATCACGCCCGTGCATAGAAACCTTCACACCAAGGTCCAGTTTCTCGGACTGGAATTCGAAGACCTGATCCTGGTGCTCGCCATCGCGGCATTGATGAACCTGCTCGCCCACTTCGTGAGCAACACGGCGCACGTGTTTGGGATACCTCTAAATGTCTTTATGGAATTCGTTGTGCCGCTCCTCGCCGTGCCTTTCCTGATCCTGTTCAAGTACGGGCGCCCGCGCGGATATCTGACCGATCTGGCGCGTTCGCTCATCGCTCCCAAAGCCTGGAGCGCACTTGAGCGAGATTCAGAGTTGGACCAACCTTACATTCTCGAGGATGCGGAGTAACCAGGATGCGAGCCACATTACAGACAAGAAACGACGGGACGATCGCTCTGCAGCTTGATAACGAGGCTGCCCGCGCTGTCTTCGCCAGTATTCTCTTCGCTTCCCGTTTCCACGAGAACATCGCGCCGCTTGCTGCGGTAGCCAAGCAGGGCCTGGAGCGAGCTGCGGAGGTGACTCCCGGGAGATCCATATGCCGATGACCTATGTCGAACACGACAAGAAACTGAAATCGCCTGGCCTCTGTGAATTGCTGCCGCTACGGGACATCCCGCGGCGCGACAACATCCTCGTTCGAACGAACGGCGCTTTCGTCGCGGGCTACGAGCTTAAAGGGGTGCTCTCCTATTTCGCCACGGACGATGAGCGAAACGAGGCGAAAGACAGGATCGAGGCGCTGTTCCGTGTTGTTCCCGACGTAAGTATGCGAATTCAATTCCGCTACGAGATCTCAGAACACCTCGGCGATCTGCTCGATCGCTACGTTACCGAACAGCGCGCCGAGCAGGCAGAGGTCATGGCGCTCGATGCGCACCGGCTTGAGATGTGGCGGGAAAAGGAGCGCGCGGGCTTCTATTTCGACAACCGGCTGCACATCTACTTCATTTGGGATCCTCGTATTCATGCCAAACTCTACCACCCGGCGCAGAAGAGAGACTCTGCCGGCTCATTCACATTGAGCCAGAAGAAGGCAGTTCAGCGCAGCCGGCAGCAGCATGACAACTACGTGGCGGAGTTCGAGTCGATCCTGCGTGGTGTTGAAAGTGGTATGGAGGCAGCCTCGCTGGGGCCAAGACGGCTGACCAGACAGGAACTGTTCGAAGAACTGAAGAATGCCCAGCACCCCACCAGGCGCGACAACCGCCCCTACGTTCCCGCGGAGGATTGGTTGCGATACCGCAGCGCGCGCGAGCAGGCGGCTGAGGCGAGCATCCGGAGAGAGACCGAGACTTACCTCAACATCGACGGCTATCTCTACTCTGTCCTCACCCTCAAAGAACTGCCCGATGCAACCCTGCCGGGCATGCTGCAGAAGTTTTCGACGCTCGGGTTCCCTCTGGTTATCAGCGGACAGGTTGTGATCCCCAACCAGGTGAAGGTCCTCAAAGCCTACAAAAAGCGGATGCAGAAGATGGTTGCCGCGCAGAAGGACGCCGAGGGCAACTTCAAGTTCAACGCGGAAGCCGAAGTTTCCCAGGCGCAGCTTCTTCAGGTTCAGAGGGATCTGATCTCAAGCTCATTGAAGACCGCGGCTGTATCTGTATCGGTTATCGTTCGCACATCGAGGCCGGAGATCACAACAGCCGATCGTGAGCTCTGCGAGCGGGAACTCAACAACCGCGTCGAAGAAGCACTTACCGCTTTCACTCAGATGAACGGCGCGAAAGCCCAGCTCGAAACTCTGGCCAAGCGGCGCATCTTCATCGGGACCCTTCCCGGCATGGGCGAGACCGACAAGCGTGAGCAGGACCTGCTCACGCCGAATGCGGCGGATATGGTTCCGGTAGAAATGCCGTGGCGCGGCACACGCCGGAGTCCGCTCATCCTCATCGAAACTCCCTACCGCCAGCTGATCCCATACTCCATGTTCGATCCGGATCTGCCGGACGCCAACGGGGTGCTCATGGCAAGCACGGGCGGGGGCAAAACGCTTCTGGCGCAACAACTCCTGTTGATGGCCGCGCGCAGCGGAGCACTGATTTCGATCATCGAGAGTGGAGACTCTTATCGGCCGCTCATCGAACTGATGGGGAGCAAGATGATCGAAGTCTCCCTCGACAGCGACGCCACAATCAATCCCTGGGACCTGCCCAGCGGAGAGTTCCGGCCATCGAACGACCAGCTCTCATACCTGAAGAATCTTACCCGGCACATGCTTGGCGAGAATACTCCCCCGGACTTCGATATCGACTTGCTGGACAGCGTTCTGCTTGAAGCGACGATTGCAACCTATAAGCGCTGCAGTGCCAAGGCCGCCAATCCGATTCCTGTTTATGGGGATTTCGTCGCCGAACTCGCTCATTGGCAGGACCGTGATCGCAATCAGCGGATCAACGAAATGGCCAGGATTGCGGCGGCCAAGCTCAGGGCATGGGTAGACGACGGGCCTTATGCGCGGTTGTTCGATCGGCCGACGACGGTTCCTCTCGATAGTACGTGGCTCTACTTCAATATCGAGAAGTTAAAAAGTGATCCGCGTCTTGAAGGCGCTATGAGCTTGCAGATCGCCCACGCAGCCATTCACCGGACCTCCGGCAAGAGCGGCCGGCCGAGCCTCAGCATGATGGACGAGTGCAAGATCATCCTCGATACTCCCATTCTGGCGCAGCAGGTGGAACGTGACTTTCTCACTGCGCGCAAACGCTACGCAAGCGTCTGGGCTATCGGCCAGATCCCCGAACAATTCGTTGGCACCCATGAGAAGCCCAACCCGCACGGCCTCGGGATCATCAAGAGCGCTTCCACAAAGATCATCGGCAAACAGCATGGCTCAATGGCGGCACATCGCGAACACCTTAGTTTGAATGAAACCGCTATTAATCAAATCAAAGCCTTTGCGCAGCCAAAGAAGGGGCACAGCGCCGAGTTCCTGATCGCTATCGGAGAAAAAGCGGAATCGACCCACATCATTCGCATTGTTCCGACGCCCGTCGATTATTGGATCACAACCACGTATCCGCGGGAGCGAAGCTATCGCAGGTGGTGGCTCCGAACGCATGAGAATATCCCCCTGCTGACTGCCTACGAAGAATTAGCAGCGCGCTATCCTCGCGGCCTTGCGGAACTGGCTCCGCTCGCGGAAGAGCTTTCGGGCGAGGTACTGGAGGTTACTGCAGCATGACAGACAAAGCACACAGAAACCTTGAAAACACGCAAGAGCAGACAGCACCCCGTGGTGGACACTGGCGCGCACACGCCGTCACGGCGCTGCTGACAATCACTGTGGTCCTTGCGTTGCCAACGAAGGCCCACGCAGACATCTTTGGCGTCTTCGATGAGATCTTCGACACCATTCAGGACGACATGGGGGCATCGTTGAAATCCATCAATGAGATGACCCAGGAGATGCAACAGCTTCACCAGGAGGTTGTCTGGCCACTGGCGCTTGTGAACCAGGCCCGCGGTTTCGTTTCGAACTCAATCACGAGTTACCGCGGATATATGACTCAGGTCTTTCAGCTTTCGTCACCCAGCGCGACGCTCCCGAATCCGCAGCAATTGGAAACCATCCTTCATAGCCGGTCTTCAGCCCAGACGTCCGCACTACAAGCCAGCTTCACAACCAACTACGGTACGATCCCGCAGGTCAACAATGCCGCGCCGCAGGACCGGATCATGATGGACATCGACGACGCGCTAGGGCAGGAGAATCTGAAAACGACACTGATCGCCGATCAAGGCGAAGACGTGATTCTCCAGACTGCCAGTCAGATGGAAAACCAGGTCGCGGTAAGCGCACCAGGCTCTAATCCATACCTGACGGCGCAGGCTCAGGTAGCCAATCTCCGCTGCCAGGCATTCATGCAGAAGATGCTTGCCGGAGAATTGCGGCAGGAGGCGGGGCGTATCGCCCATGACAACGTACTCGTAAAGCGCCGGGCCACGGCGGCGGGCAACCTCAACCAGCTCATTTCGGGAGCACTTACGCAGCGTTGATGGAGGTATAGGATGACAGACCTAAAACGTATCACGGATAAGATCAGAAGGCCCCTCTTCTGGCGTCGGAAGGAACGGCCCACCGGGGAGTCTCCCAAATCGACCGCCGCCTCATCCTCGCAGATCAGGCGCAGATGGTTTCATGCCACGGGCATCAAGGTAGCTGGTGCGGCGCTCTTCGTCTCACTTTTCCTGCCGGCAGCTGCCCATGGGCAGTTCGGTATCGATCTTGCGGCGATAATCGCGGCTCTGTCCAAGGTGGAATCGCTGATGAGCCAGTTCGTGGCAGCGCCGCTCAAAGCCATCAACCAGACGCAGCAGAGCATCACGCAGTACGAACAAGAGGTCATCTACCCGATTGCCGCGATCAATCAGGCGAAAACCTCGGTCACTCAGTTCGAGAACCAGTTCACCCAGATCGGCAACATGTTCCGGACGAATGTGTCGAGTGCGACTTTGCCGCAGTCACAAAGCCTCGAAGCGCTGCTCCTCTCCCGCAACGCGAGCAATGTGCCGTCGGTGTCCTCGCAGTTTCAGAACGTCTACGGAGTGGTAATGGCGCAGAACGCGGCCTCCCCTGAAGTCCGCAATATGACTGACATGACCGATGCGCAGGCCCAAGATGCCATGAAGCGCGCCATCGAGATTGATGCCCTGGCCGATGCCGAGTTGGCGGAAGCCGACCAGATGGGGCAGCAGATCGCCGCAGCCGCGCCGGGAAGCGCGCCTATCCTCGAGGCGGAAGCCGACGTCTGGGTTGTCCGAGCCAACGCCTACACCCAGGCAGCGCTCTCCGAGTTGATGCGCACGCGCGGCATCGACATCGCCAACCAGAGCAAGCTCGCAAAGCTTGGAGCAACCGATAACCAGAACAATAACGGGCTCATTAACGGGGCTTTGACGCAGCATTGATGCACCATGACAGCTCTTCTCCATCCCGCGGTATTGTCGCTTGCTTTCCTCGATAGCACGCAGCTGAACCTTTTCGAGCGGTTCCTGACGCAGGCTGTCTCAGGCATCGATTCGATGGGCATCACCGCGGGCATGCAGAATATCGCGTACGTTGTCTTGGTCATTGGGTTTCTCTGGCAGGTCTATCAGTCGGCTCTCCATGGTGGGGACGTGCGCGGCCTGGGCACCAATCTCATCAAGTACGTCGCAACAGCAGTGGTCGTGATGAACTACCATGCCGTCTTTACGACCATCAACCAGGGATTTGTCAACGCGAGCAATTGGATCAACAACGCTTCAGGCGCCGGAAATCTCTTCGATAACTGGGCAAACGATCTTCAGACACAGTTCAACCAGGTCGGATTCCAGAAGTTGTGGGGGCTGGTAACGGCCGATCTGCCGGCATTGATCGACGCATTGCTGATCATAGTTGCTTATGTGCTTTATCCGCTTGTCGTCGCCATCTTCGGGTTTTTCTACATTCTCTACGGCAGCATCCTCTATATCTTCGGGCCAATCGTTATCGCGCTTCTGCCGCTAGGAGCCGCCAACCGGTTGGCAAAGTCCTATGCCGAAAACGTGTTCATCTGGAATGCCTGGGCCATCCTCTATGCAGGTTTTGGAGCGCTGCTGAACGCCATCCAGATGGGGCAGATCGGCCAGATGCTCAGCCAAAATGACTTTCTCGGAGCTCTGGGAAACCTTGAAGGATCGGTGCTGATCGGTCTCGCCAGCATTATCTACTCGCTGGCTATCGCGGTGATTCCCTTCATCGCCAAGCGCATCGTCTCAGGCGAGGTCGGCTCGAGCGCCGTGGCCTTGATGGGAGCCGCTGCAACGGCGTTGACGGCGGGCATCGCCGCTACGGAAGGGGCTGTTGCCGGTGTAGCAGCGGGAAGAGCCAGCCTGCCGTCCGCGGGAGTGGCCTCCGGACAAGGGACCACGGCGTCATCGACTATGAGCGCTTCGACCGCACGAACGCTTGCAGGCGCGCCAGGAAATCAACCAGCGCCGCAACAGCGACTCTCTGCGGCTGGACAAAACGCTCCTGCTTCTCCGACTGCAAGCACGGCGAACAGTGCCTCGGCAGCTCGCTCATCTGGTGCATCCTCTGTCCCGGATTCCTCCCCGAGCATGGCCGAAGAGCACGCGGAGCGCATGCGCGTTGCGGCCGGAAAGCCACCAGCAAGCAAACGCGAGGCGGGCGCGCCGGCGACTGCGCAGCCCACTACCACCGGCGCTACAAAGGCGGGACAGCCCACCGGCGAACAAAGAAATACCGCTCCTCCCCAGGGGACCGCCCGTGGCGCCAGTCGCGGTTCATCGAGCCAGCGTCCTTCCATCTCTCCCTACCGCTTATCGACATGGGGCGCCTATCACATCGCACGCTTTGCGGCATCGAGTGCGGTAAAGGGTGGCCATCGCGCAAGCCAGGCAGTTGGAAGTGCCGCCGATGCGATAACTCACCCAACTGAAACCGCCGGCCGATTTGGGTCCGCAGCGGGAACAGTAGCGGGCGCAGTCGTCAACGCTGCTGCCGGCGTCGGCAGGGCTGGGAGTTCCGTTGCTCATGCAGTTACCCATCCCGGAGAGACTGGCAACGCGATTCGGAGTGGGGTTCAGAACGCTGGCACGGCTGTAGTATCTGCGGCGAAACACGCAAGCACGACCGCTCGGGATGCGGCCACCAGAGTGGGCACGGAGTTTTCCGGTTCCTACGAAAAGAAACGCGACGAGCAGAGATGATTCCTGATTCGAGATTCGGGTAGGAGGAGCACAAGATGGCCACGAAAAGCGCTGTAGAAGACATTCGCCCGGAGTACTACGAAGTGAACGGCGCCGATATTGCGAGCCGCAACCGTTGGTGGGTTATCACCGTTTTGTCACTTCTGAGCACGGTGATCGCCGTGGTCTTCGCGATCTCTGTCCGCATGAAGCCGGAGACCGTGATCCGGATCGGGCCACATGGAGAGACAACGGTCATCGGAAGCGACGCTCCGCAGAAAGCCGCCGCCGCGGTCCAGCCCGGCAATGACGAATTTCTAAACCAGGCATTCGTCCAGAGGTTCCTCACGAACTACCTCAACTACACGCCTGCAAACGTCGACGAGCACTGGATGATCAGTCTCAACATGATGGAGAAGAACCTGCGCGGCGCGACCCGGAAGGCGCTTACCGACGCCAATGCCCGGGGCCAGATCGACACCGATCAGATCCAGTCAGTCTTTCATCTTCGGGAGCTCGACAAAGTTTCTGGCCAGTACCTCACCTACGTCGTCTACGGCGTTAAAGACGTACACCACGTGGTCAACGGCGCAGAAACGACGGATCACTTCGTCGGCGAGTACCAGATTCAATTGGTTACCGACCAGCGCTCGAAAACGAATCCAGACGGACTCTGGATCTCCAGATACAGTGAACGCCAGCTCGACGGAGAACGCAGAGATCAGATCCTCGCCGCGCAAGACACGCCGAATTCCCTTCAGTAGAAAGGCAATTTTTATGGATACAGCCACCGCCAAGCAGCCCGAGCAAAGGCCAGAACCTGTGGCCTCATCTGCGGCACGAAAGAAGACGCGGAAATCGAAGCAGTCGGCCGAGGGCACACCCCGATTCTTTCTCAGCAAGGCCGGCGCACAGAATGGACGCCCGGAATTGGGCGATGAAGCGGGAGATGAGAATCAGGCATTGATCAAGGCTTTCCAGCAATCGGGCGTGATCCATGTACTCATGTCCTATCGTGTGGAAGCAGAGATACAGGAGGGCACTCCGGTTTTGGTGAAGCGGCCGCTGCTGAAACAGCAGGGGCAGTAACGGTCAGCAAGGGGATTCAAAGAGGAAACGCGCCTGAACATCCGGTCGATGTTTGCCTCTCTTGAAACCTTGTCACTTCTGTGGCGAGGAATTCCGCTGACCAGCTTTGGCACCTGAAGCCTGGCTCAGTAAACACCCACCCAAACCGTGGGCGCCAGGCGTCTGGAGACATGGCTGGTACAGCAAAGTCTCTCAGCCTTCTGATGCGCCAGATGAGTGAGGAGATCACGATGACAACGTACACGATTCAGCACGATGCAGACGATAGGGAAGTGATTCTTGAACTCGATATCGATGCTGCAGGACTCGTAACCCGTAAAGACGTCAAACCAGGACGTGAAGATACGCTCAAGAACAAGCTGATCGGACGACTCTATCCGGGCATCCGAGTGGCGCGCATCACCACGCCTGAATACCTGTCCGCGTATGAAGAAGCCGAAGTCGAGAAGCGCATGAAGGATCTCGTCTACGAAGGCGACGTATTCAAGCTGGCAGGGGTAAGCGGTTCGGCAAAGCAGACACGGTTTTACTTTGTCGATGCCGAACATCACGAGGCGATTGCGAAGCGTTACCAGCGCTGGCCAGAAGCAATGGTGACGTACTTCTCCATCCTGATCTCCGATTGCCGGATCATCCTGGAGGAGGCCGATCTTCGTGTCGCGGTAGTCAAGGATCACGTTCTCGGAACCAACGACTGCCGCGGCTGGCTACGTAAATCCCTATACCGCAAAGCGCAGCTTCTCCCGACCTGGTTCACCCAGTTCCGGTTGGGCTATACGCTTGGCGACAAACTTCAGTTCAAGGGCGCAGTCAAGCCTTTCAGCGATCATGCCGCCGATCTTCTCGAAGTGGACATGATTCTTCCTGAAAGCGCCTGCAAACCTGAACTCAAGGAACCCGTCCGGCTCCTCCCCAAGCTGCGCACTTCGGGCCGTTTATTCAATGGTCCAGCGGTGCTCGGCTTTCGGCAGTGGTCGAAACAATCGGAGTTCTCATCGAGCGCATCTCTCGTTGAGAACGCATCGCTCGAATCCTTCGAAACCGAAGTCAAGGTTAGAGGGATCGAGAATGTCCGATCCATCACCAAGGCATTCGACAGCGGCGATTACAGCGGCTTGTTGAAGCTCCTTGGAAAATCCGAGGTCCCGAATCTGGACGTTAAACTTGACGACCCCAGTTTCGACCCGGAAGCACTGGATCGGGAATCAGAGACTGAAATCGAAACCTGGGATCCGGTTGACGCTGTGCTGATGGCGGACAAGAGTGGAATCGCAATTCGAATCCCTCATGTCCTCAACCATCTCAACCGGAAATTCGCACGTAAGATCTACCGGATGCTGGTGAGCGGCGGATTCTTTCTGCCCTCGTTTGCATTGGTGGATGACGGGATACTCATCGAGCATGAAGGCAAGATCCTTGCGGCTTCCGATTGGTTACCGCGGGATGGCGCCATCACCTCGCTGAACGCGGATAGGAGTCTTTGCGTCCGCTACCCGGTGCGATCCGAACGCGATTTGCTTCCAGTTCGGCATCTCAGCGACGGCGAACTGATCCCGATGTTCAAAGAGGCGTTGGGATCGAACAACCTCCCGGATTATCTCGTTACTCATATCCTCGAGCGTCAGCTTCGAATGGACGGAGCTTACGTTCTCCATTCGCAGACCGCGAAGCGGAATGGAGGCGACTTCGACTTCGACACCGTCTGTGCCATCCCTAGCGACATGTTTCCGAAATTCGTCAAGGGGCGGTTTGCAGCCGAATGTCAATTCGATGCCGGTGAGAAGAATACGGGAAAAAATAAGGCCAAGAAAGCCCACGCACTCTGGTGGAATCTGGAGCACGTTGCAATGAACGCTCGCGGAAGCGGGAGGTACAGCATTGGCGCAATCACCAATCTCAAAACCTCTTGTAATGCAGCGGGGCGAATTCAGGAATCCGAAGAACTCGCCGTTCAGTTGCAGAATGCTCTCGATGCACTGAAGTGGGGCGTCAAGGTCGACGAAGAGGCCGTGGACCGCATTCGTGGAGAGGTTGCCGATGCCCCCTGGCTGCAATTAAAACAGGTGACGCGCGTGACCGATCTGCCCATGTACCTCGAAATCGCGGGCACGGACAAAGTCGGGAGACTGTACAACTACCTTCGCAAGGAACTGGGCGACGTCTTCGAAGAAAAGAGGAACATCGAGGACTTCCGCGGACTCTTTGAGGGGAACGTTTATACCGAACAGATGTTCACGGAATGCCAGCTTGTCAACTCGATCTACGGAGATGTAGTTCACCAGATTCTGGACGAAGCGCAACCCTTCAAGGACGAGCTTGAAGCCGCACAGACGCAATGGAACGAGATGCGCCAGTGCGAAGACAAGAAACTCCGGACTGCGGCATGGGAGGCACGCAACAAGGCCCAAGCCGCATTCTGGAAAAACGAAGAGTACTCCAGAACACGCTTTCGCGATCTTCACCTCTGGCTGCACTACTGGGCGCAAGGGAAAGTCGAGAATCGCGCCGGCTGGGCACAGGCGCTCAACACCGTTATTTCGAACGGCGAGGGCACCGGGGCTGTACTCTTTCACGCCTTTCCGCAGGAAATCGTTGATGCGTTCGCCCGGCAGACCGACGGCGCAAGTGTGCCCGTGCGGATGCCGGATACCGTCAACGGCTTCGTTACGTTCGATGACCAGCAGCGCGCTTTTCTGGTCGAGCGTATCGAGAATGTGGACGGCTCGAGGGGAGAAAAGCGGCTGTTCCTTTGGCAGTACACGGGACATCGCACGCTTCTCTTCGAAGACACGCGCATTCCGCAACTGGCGGAATACGCCTAACCTGCATCGGAGAAGCTGGCCCGCAAGGCAGCTTCTCCGGGCAGCCTTCCACGCTCTGCGTGAAGGCAGAGGAGTCCGCTATGAAAGTTCTCGCCGCGCTCGCCATCGGCGCCGTCTCTATGGCCGTCGCCGCCCAAACCACGACCTTCACCGAGACGCCCCACATCCACACCACGCTGAATCACTTTACAGTGATCGACCCGGGCGAACCCATCGCCATGTTTGCGCTGGCCGATCATAGCAGCTTCGCGCTCGAGCGCAGTGGAGACAAGCTCTTCATTGAGCCGCTCAGAGAGAATGCCGCCACGAATCTCTTTATCTGGACACCGACGCGGCAGCTGATCTACGAGATCGATCCGGCCGGCGCATTGTCGAAGATGGACATGCTCGTGCGCATTCCGCCATCAGCGCATACCACACAGCAGGGTGAAGTGACAGCTTCCGCTGCCGTCGAGAATCGCCGGCAACTGTCGATGCAGGCGCAGGACGACGCATTGATGCGCTCGGAGAGTATCTCCCTCGACGATCAAAAGCAGCACTCCGGAGAGATCGCCGTGCGCATTGAGGAGGTCCTGCGTTCGAAGGATCAGCTTCTCATTCGCTTCTCTATCCGCAATGAATCGACCGATCCGTTCCGCGTGACCACGCCCGACGTGTTTCAGCCCCGCCCGACAGTAACCCCGGTTTCGCTTCTGAGCCTCCGCGATCACCAACTTAATCAGCAAACCGCCTCCCGTTTCAAGGCAACGAAAGGTTTCCCCATCGATGTGATCCAGGCTGCAGTGCTGGCTCCGGACCTCGAGCCGGGGCAAGCTACGACTGGCGTTATCACCATCAGTGGCAGCGAGCAAAGTGAACCGGTGCTTTACGAGCTGAATTTCGGGAGTTTTCAAAATCACGCGCTGACGGCCGAGGTCGTATTGTGACGGCGATGGGCCAGAGCCATGTGACCTTGGCGGATGTCCAGCGGGCACTCCATCTGCTCTACCGCGAAGACCCCGAGAGCGGCGTCAAGCGCAGCTTGCTTCGCCTCTTCGAGGATGAGCTTACACCTATCGATACGCGCGGAAGGTGGAGACCCAGCAAGCTGCTCGTCATCTTGGCTGGAGTCGGCCTCACTGCTGCCAGCGTCTTCCTCTACTTCAGCATTGTGTGATAACGATGAGTCCCGAGTACCAATCCGGCCGATCATCTTCGTCTTCCGCTGACGATCTCGCTGGCGCTGTCATACTCATCGGCTGCGCGATCTGTGCGGGGTTTTGGTACATTGCGGTATCGCGGCTACGCATGAGCCATACGCAATGCCTTGAGATCTTTTGCTACGCCATTATCTCGTTATTCGGCCTGATGCTCGTGCTCAGCCATTTCATCGGCAGGAGAGCACGCAGGGAAGCTCATTGGCCCCATCCACCCCTCTTTGTGCCGGCAAGCAGAGACAAGAAAATAGTCGATGAAGCCCGGCGGGCGGGAGCTACTGTCCTCGGATACGATGTTCACGGGGAGCCCTGGCTCTGGCCGGATGCCGTACGGACCCGGCATGGGATTATCGCCGGCGGAACTGGCGCGGGAAAGTCGACCTTTCTTAAAAACATTATCGTCCAGGATCTGCACCGCACCTATGGAGGCCGTCCGATGCCGATAATCGTCTTCGACGGCAAAGGCGATGAGGAGTTTCTCGAAGACCTGTTGCCGGAGATCACTGCGGCCGGCAGACTACAGCATCTCCGGGTGATTAACCCGACAAGTCCTCAAAGGTCGGCTAAGTACAACCCCTTCGTATCTCCAGAAGACCTCTATCAGGAGCATGTGAACTTCATGTTCCAGAGCTTCGGCTTGGCCAAAGACTTCTTTGAGGGACATCAGGAAGCCTACCTCTACGACTTGGTGCGCATCCTGCATTACACCGGCAAGGTGTTCAACACCTTCGATGTTCTGGTCATGGCACTCGAAGAAGACGTTCTTACCGAACAGATTGCTATAGCCAGAAAGCGGATCGCATCCCTTCCCAACATCTCCGTGCAGGCGCGTCAGACCTTTGAGATGTCGGCAAAGATGCTTCTCCGATCCTTCAAGGATAGAGACCGGGTCGAGAAGATTCAGGGTCTGCTGAACGAACTGGTCGCATTTCTTGAGGACAACCTCTCCATCATCACCGGCTCCTATCAGGACAATCTCACAACGGACCAGGTTGTCGATGAAGGGCTCATCCTCTGGATCGTCCTCAACCTGAACAAGAATAAGCGGGCCTGCGAAGCGCTCGGAAAGATTCTGCTCAAGAACATCCAACTTACGATCGGGAAACGGTATTCGCAGTCCCGTGCGCAGCGCGACCCCAATGAACCGTACCTAAGCGTCTTGTTTGATGAGATTGGTCCCTTCGTCTTCCCTGATTTTCCCCATGGTCTCCAGACTGCGCGCGGCGCCAGAGTGATGATGCTCTTTTCGACGCAGGCCGTTCCACAGTTTCAAAAGCTGGGTCAGGCATTTGCCGATGAAGTAATCTCAGCGCCTGCGACAAAGATGATCATGCATGGGTCAGAAGAGAACACCGCGCAATGGTTTCTCAAAGCATCGTCCCGCGTCGCGACCAAGCGGCGTACACTTTCGGTCCGCCGCACGGGTGTCTTTGCCACCAAGTACATGGAGACCGGGATGGGCAGCGAAAGCGATACCCGCGAAACGCGCGCCCGGGAAGAGCACATCAAGAACCTTCCCATCGGCCAAATGGAGATTCTAATGGCCGACCCGCGGGAAGGAACTTTACATTCTCATCTTCACGCACGCCGTCAACCGTCGTTCCATCTGACGGGCTTTGACCTAGATCTGTACCCGCGCATGAACGGCATTGTGGATCCGTGTATCGGTGCCAATCTGAGCTTCAAGGAAGAAAGCGAGCCGCGCACAAAGCGGAGATCTTCTGGAGTGTCACTGTCCAGACTGACGGGAGGTGGCGAATGAATGCCGCCCGTTCGATCCTGTTGGTGGTGCTGGCGGGGCTCTGGCTGCATGGGGCAGCCTTCGGCCAGTCGCGCCCAAGTCCGCAGGCGGCGGTAGATAAATCGAACAAGAGCCGCCAGGGTTTCTTCGATTACGCTCTCGGAAAAGTGAATCCAGACCAAATGGACTACGGCGCGCAAGTTGCGGCGGAGCGCGCGGTGGTCGTTGCGAAAACCCTGGACAACGTTCTCTTCTGGTCAAACGCAATGGCGCTATCCCTCTTCGCTGGTGTGGCAGTCCTGTACATCTTCAGCCTCCGATCAATCGAAAAGAAGGAACTGATTGCTGCCAGCCTGATCACAGAACTCTGGAATGGTAGGGTCAGCGATCAAGCAGAGATTGCCCGGCGGACGGACGAGTACAACCGTCTCGTCGAGAAGCACAACGCCGCTCTGGCTCTCGCCGCAAGCCAGGCGGCCGACAAATCGTCTTCCGATAGCCGCGCTGACGTGCGAACACAGCGGAAAGTGGAGCGGTTGATTGAAGGGCCGAGAACGGCTGCCACGACAGAGCAAACGGCTTCGGGTTCCGTTGGTCCACGTAAGTTGGCAGCGGTTCGCGATACGGCGAGCGCTTCCGACGCCGGGCAGCAGGCCCTTTTGCTCGAGCGGCGAATTGAAGCAATGCAAAATACAGAGCAGAATCTGAGGGAGCGTCTGAACCAAACGACGGCCCTTCTCGAACAGGAACGGCAGCGGAATCGGACGCTCAAGGGAGCTTAGACCACCACATGCCGACGTCCCCCTCTCAATTCCGGTCGCGCCTCGAATTCAAGAGTTCCGAATCATGGCGAGCCTATGTCGAAACAGATGTCCCGCCCCAGGACCGCGCCTATGTGACCGCGTTCGGGATGACAACGCTCTATCTGCAGTTCTACGCAGTTCGCAATCTGCTCGTCCCTGTGGAGGTTGATGTGGAGTTGCATCGCCTCCAGGCGCTTGACGAGCCGGCACGCACCTGCGCGCTGGTGACACTGAATAACAGGATCTTTGCCGACATGACCCGGCTCATGATGCAGACGGCGCCCGCCGAGCGTTCGGTCATCACGGCGGAGACGCCAAAGCAGTCGATGGAGAAGTTGATTCGTCGGCTCGAAAAGGAGAGCCCCGCTTTCGCGATCTGGCGCAGCTATAAGCGTGCACAAGTAAGCGATTCACGCGCCCCGGAGTGGACAGAATACGTGCGCGCGCTGGTGCCGCGTGGGGAAGACGAGGAGGCCGAATTTATCCTTCTCATGGGACAACTGGGCGAACTGCTGTGCCAGGTCCAGGAGCAAAACAAGACCGTAGACGCGCTCCTGAAGATCAGAATCTTCGCAGTGCAGCGCGAGCGGGCCGGAGCACAGCGCAATCTTGCGGCCCGTCTCCTGGTGCAGGACCTGCTCGAGGCGACTGCGCCATGCGCGTGCGCATGATCGGTTTCGGTAGCAACTGGTGGGCCGGCCGCAGCGCCGGTCGCCAGCCAGCCTGGTTCAATTCGGCCGGAATCCGTCACGGAAGACGGATCGATCACAACTGGATCTGGGCCGGGCAGGTTCGCTTTAACCGTTCGAGCGGCTTCCATCCCGAGTTCCGCTTGCGCGCCATCGGCGCAACTTTTGCCTGCGAGATTCCGAAGATCTACGGAGGCAGAACCCACCTGCTGGTGACAAAGAAATGCCCGAATGCTGAACCCGACGAGTACCTGGTCACGGTCACAGATGGTATCCAGGGCCAGATTCTTTTCGACAGCCCCGACTGGAGTTCGCCCGGCGTGCAGCCCATCTCAATCAGCCGAAGGGGAACGCGCTTCGAAGCGATGCTTCTCATGCGGCCGGATGCCTGGGTCAGGAGCGATCTGGGAACCTGGCAGATCGCTCCGGGGGGCTGCACGTTGAGCCTGATGGAAGCCTCCGACATGGAGGGCGCGTGAGATATTTCAAGGGCTTCATCGATATTTCGAATGAGCGGGACGTTCCCGTCCTGCTCCACATAAGGAATGCGCGCGCGATCTCTTTCCGGCAACTGAGACTGCTGCTGCGCCTTGAGGGAATCGAGACAACGCGCCGCAGCGCCGATTGGCGTGTCACGCGGCTGCAGCATCATGGCCTGGTCGAGCGGATTGAAGAGGATGGATTTCTAGGCGAACCGTTCTTCGTTATCACCCCTAATGGTCTCCGGGTTCTGGAGTCGCGCGGGCATTCTCTCGTGTCTCTGCCTTCCTCTGTCGAACAGATCATTCACCATTCCCAGGTGCCACACGCCATCGAGTTGGTGCGAGTCCGTCTTGCGCTGACGCAGCACGGTATCCTCCGGTCGTGGCTCAGCGAACTGGAAGTTTCGTCCCGCAACACGGTTCTACCCGCCGGCGAGGCGAAGGATTATGACGCAGTTGCGGAGATTGTTGTCGACGGACAACTGCGCACCGTTGGCATTGAGTACGAGCGAACGCCGAAGGGTGCAAACCGTTATCGGGAAATTCGACAGATGCTCGATCGCGATAAGACTGTCGATGTTGCCCTCTATCTGGCGTCAGATCGCAACGTGCTTTATCTATTAGCCGATGAAATGCGCACAGCGAAGAAGAGAGTCGGTATTGCGCTGAGTGAATCCTTCCGCGAGAATCCACTCGATGCGAACACGCTTTTGACCGGCGAAGACTCTGAGGTGACGCCATTCAGAATGATGTTTGCCACGTCCATAGTCCGCAGTTCGTAGCGCATCTTCGCGCCGACATCTGTGCAGAGCCCCACATCTCTTGACTTCCCATTGCCTCCCAGCTACTTCCCATTGAGCGGAAACGGCCCCGGTCATGTCTTGCCCTTAGAAGGACATACGTTCTGACTACCCATTGTTTTTCGGGGTTTTGGAACGGCAGGCTAACAGTCGCAAAGTATGGCCGTGTTTGTGCGGTGACCGTAGGCGGAATTCGCAGGAATCAAGATCCTGTATCGAGCAAACGCCCTGAACCCAGTTGCGAAATGGACTGAGGCTCGGCGCCGCACACTGCGACTCAAATAACGGACACCCACACCATCGTGCTGTACAAATGGCATCCCAAACCCCTGAAAGCAACCGCATGGTAAGTCTTCCGCGAGCAGTGGTGGGTGCCTAAACCGCCGGACGATCTTCCTCACTCAACCTCGAAAATCGATTGAGGCTTTCCCGCCTCCCCGCCTCTCTGTGCCGAATTCATAACCTGCAAACTCCGCAGAACACACCCAGGAACACACCCAGGAGCACACCCATGTTCAGCAATCTTGCCCGCCCTTCCATGCACTGCCAGCGCTCAACCCGGCTCACTCAACTTGCACTTTTCCGGCTTGCCGTCACTCTGGGACTCACCGTTTTCGACTGGTACGCATTCCACCTCACGCGCCTGCCTGACGTCGCCCCCTACGTCAGCCAGTTTGAAAGATCGCTTTTGCCGGTTCTCTTCGCCGGCATGCTGGCGATTCTGCTGCATCTCTGGGTCCTTACGTTGCGCACATTCCGCGTTGCGATTCGGACCCGCAACCACGACGCAACACCATGAACCGAAGGAAAGGAGTCTTCCATGAACGGACCACTTGGAGCGTTGTCCGCCCACCACTTGTCCAACTGGCGCCAGGTCACTGGCCACAACATCGAGCAAACCATCAACGCGTTTCTTAAAGCCGGAGACGCCGTACTGTCCCGCCTTATCCAGGGACCGCGCGGAGCAATGATCCTCTCCATGGTTCCGGGCGATGCGGAATCCGGCGCCATTTACGTCTACGATCGGCAGTCCGGCGACCTGTTCATGCTCTCCTTCGACGACGCCTACGACGACCAGTTCAGCGCCGAAGCGTTCGATATGACCTTCAAAGTGTACGACCTGTTCCGGTTTGTCGCTCAGCCCGAGCTGCTGATTGAGGATCGGGAAATAGCCGAAGCCTGAGCGGATCTCACCGCATAACCGCCAGTCCACAACAAACGGTGGCCCCTCCCGACACGTGCAAACCACGCAAATCCAGCAAATTTGACCGAGTTCTGGAACCGGGTTACAACCACTGCCGGAATCGGGAGGGACCGCCATGTACGAACACTTTTGCGTTAGCCCTGGAACGGCTCGAGAGTACATCAAGCTCTTCGTGAATCGCCTGGCGTACGGGATGCAGTTCATACGCCCGGCGGTCGACGGCAGTTTCCCGTACTTTCTCGCGAAGGATAAAGCCACAGACGAGCCAAAGCCGCTCAATGCCGACGTCATTCGGATGCATCTGAACGGCGACATCACCATCAATCTGTTTTCGATCAACCCGGTAACCCAGCGTACAAAGTGGGTCGCCATTGATGCGGACTTCGACGGCGCCATCGAGGCACTTTCGAAGTTACAGTGGGAACTGAAGCAGGACGGGGTCGAAGCGGCTTTGGAACAGTCGCGGCGCGGCGGGCATCTCTGGATATTTGCGCATTCACCTCTGTTGGCTTCTGAGGCGCGCATCTACATATACAATCTGGCCCTACGCCTCGGTGTTCCGATCGTTGGCGCGGGTCTCAAACAAGGCATCGAAGTCTTTCCCAAGCAGGATCGCCTTGAAGACGGTGAGTATGGGAACGCCATCCGCGCGCCGTTGGGTGTGCACCGCAAGTCAAATCGGCGCTACTGGTTTTATGAAGCGGCCCCAAATCCGGAAGCGCAGATCGAGTACATCCAACACCTCAAAAAGCTGACGGAAAGCGAACTCCAAACGTTCATTCAAGGAATGACGCTTCCTGAAGCGTACTTGCCGCCTAAGCGTGAGCCGTACATCCCGCCAGTTCTCCCACCCGGATACAGGGAGTTCCGGATCCTCGAACACGTTCAGGTCAATACGCGCGTTCGCGATCCGAAGAACTGGGTTGCGCGCTGTCCATCGTGTGCAAGCGCGGGCCGGGACCGTCACGGCGACAATCTCAAAATCCTCAAGTCCAATCCGCTCGTCTACAAGTGCTTCGCCGGTTGCCGCAAAGAAGACATCCGCGAGGCACTCGGCAAACCCATCCGCCACCGGCACACGGCATAAGGAGCGATGCGTATGGCGTCCAAGCATTCGTACAAGAGCCCTTCCGCCAACCCGGACGTAGCCATCAACGACCGACTGGCGCGGCACGGTCTCTCCCTTCCGAGAGCCATCCTGCGGGCGCTCGAGAAGAACGGGATCTACTGTTTTCCTGGAGTATCGGTTGAGCATCAGCACTTAGCACAGCGGTTTGTCCTCAAGGGCACTGAGTCTGGCGGAGCCGTCGAGGGTCTGGGGCGCTACTGCGGCTACCTCAATAAGGATGGACAACCGATCCCATGGCTGCAGCCGCTCGACTCGTTCGGCGGAAGTGGACGGCATGCCATCGTCATTGCGGCTGAACTGGTCCGAATCGAAATGCTGCGAGTTGAGCGGACCTACGAACTGCTGATCTCGCGCCATACTCTTGATCAGTCGAACGACGGCACACGTCCCCAATTGCGCTCGACGGTTCTCTTCCGGGGCAAGGCAGGAACACTGTCGCCGGATCTCCTCGCAGGCGGCGCCGGACAATCAGGGCGCAAAGCGGCCCCGATCTTCTACACCGGAGCAGGCGAGTTGCATGCAGTTCCATCGGAATTTCATGAGGCAATTTGCGCTGTAGCGGCGGCGGTTTCCTGTATTCGTTGCAAGCATACCCACATTGCGGTCCGTCCCAAGGCTGAAGCAATCTCCAGTCCTCAGAGCGCGTGACGCTGTCCTTGTCTCGAGAACCTGCTTCATCACAGCCCATAAAGGTGAATTCCATGTCGCAGCACATTCTAACGACAACAACGAGCAGAGGGCGCAAGGTCACCGTCACGATGGGATACGACCGGCCTCTGGACTATGTCTTCTGCACGGTCATGGATACAGACGGCGACATCATCTATTCGAACCTGGACGATGAGTTGGCTGGCACCGAGTTGCAGGGCGTGGAGTACTTCCAGCTCGTATTGCGGAAGCTTGGAATCAACGTACCCGAAACAATGTTCACCGAGGTGAAAGCGGACCAGGCGCTGCGCATCGGCAATCGAGAAGAGCACTACACAGTCGAGCCAAGGCGGGAAAGAGTTCGTTGCCCGATTGAGCGCCTCATGACTGTTGTGAGGAGAGTCATGACAAGAATCCGCGTCGGGGTGGAGACAAATCAGAGCATCACGAAGGGTCCAGAAGCGCTTGATCTCCTTGATGTGATCGGAGCGAGTGCGGCCGACGAGCCGGATTTTTGTTCACGGTCTTACTGGAAATGGGAAGACGAAATCGCGACGCCATTGCTTGAGAAACTCGGATACGCGAACATTCGGTTCTCTATGGGCGAATGCGATTCGTTTGGTCCGCTCACTCGGATCGTAACTGCGGAGAAGAACGGAATTCCCTATCGATTCATTTACGGGTAGCGTTGGAGAGCGCATATGGAGCCGATTGTCGCAGTCAACGTACCGGACTGGAAGCCGCTGGAGTCGGTGCTTTCGTCGGAAAGATGCGAGGAGTTCATGTATATGGGGCGGTCCGGCGAGATCATTCTCTACAAGCATTCGCGTACCCGTCGATACCTCTATATCGATCGGGCCACGGGCCGCTTCTATCGATATGACGGGAGCGGGATGTCTGAGATAGGCCGCGACGTGGCGCTCGAACACGTTTACAGCTGACGGATCTGAGCGGCCGTCTGCGGGCCGACGCGGGGACGCGCAAGTCCGTTTGCGAACAAACCTGCTTGAAACGTCTTCAGAAGATTGCGCAGCGCCAATATCCGACACGCTGAAGAGGTAGCCCGGCGGGGCGAGAAAGGCGTGCGCCGTTCGCATACGCGGCCTGGTATCGGAGTGGGACGCCCTGCGCGGTGAACCTTCGCACAGTTCACCCGGCGGTCGCTGCGCGCCAGTTGATCACGTAACTGCTCCGTGCACAGGAACAACTTCCCCCCAAAGAGCACCGACACCACGGACACGAGCGTCGCGTGCCAGTTGCCGAAACCGGTGAAGAGGCTTCGTTGTGCCGCTCTACGGATAGCTGTCGGCGAAGCCAACTCTATGGCAGGGCAGATGTCTGCGAGCGAACCTTAATTTTCGAAGAGTACAGAGAGAGGAGGAAAGATATGGGCAAGACCGTCAACAAGAGCATTCTTCTGGGTCATGTTGGCAAAGACCCGGAGATTCACGTCCTGCAAGGCGACAACACTGTAGCGAACTTCACGCTCGCCACGAACGACTTTTATCGGGACAAGATGGGCGAATCGCATGAAACCACCGAGTGGCACAACCTGGTGGCATTCGGCAGAACAGCCGAAGTCGTGAGGGACTATGTGCAGAAAGGCTCCCGCATCTACGTCGAAGGAAAGATTCGGACGAGATCCTGGGACGACAGAGAAACCGGACAGAAGAAATACCGGACAGAAATCGTCATCCTCGATCTCACGCTCCTGTCATTCAACAACGGCAACGGGAACGGAGCGGGCTGCGGCAGCGAGAACGGAAATGGCGCAAGACAGGCGCAGCGATCCAGCGGACCACAGCACTCTGAGCCGGACTACGCGTACTCGGAACAGGGTGGAGATCCGAGCGACATACCCTTCTGACACCGGAGCATAGAGGCATCGCGCATGCACCCCGCGCGCGGTTTGGCTGCCGGACAGCACAACCGGTCACGCGCCAGGCGGATACCCTCGCCCCTGTCCCCCCGTGATCGACACCATTCTCCAGGAGCAGAACCATGAAGGCCAAAGAACGCCGACTTACCGCCGTTCAACGTGCGAAGCTGATCGAGAATCTCTGCGATCCGTTTCCAGTCTCCCTCATCCGATGGCTCGTGGTCGAAAGGAGCGCCAACGGCAGCAAGGGCAAATTGCTCGCTTACGCAGACGCCCGGGCATACACGGATCGCCTAAACGATGTCGTTGGTACAGCCGGCTGGAGCGAAAGCTACTCCGTCAGCACACTTGAAGGACTGTCGAGAGTGCGTAACGGCGAGACGGTTCGAAGCGGTAAGGTCTTCGCGGCCTGCACGCTCTGGATCGATGGTCTGGGCACCCGGTCCGGAACGGGCGAACGATGGGCTGATGATCCGAACGCAATGATGGAAGCCGACGCTCAGGCGCTCAAACGCGCCTGCAGCCGCTTTGGACTGGGACGCTATCTCTACGACCTCGGGCCATGCTGGGTTCCGCTTGATCGCGATAGTCAGCCGACACTGGTGCCGGAGCTTCCGCAGTGGGCGTGGCCGAGGAAAGATCGTGCGGCGGGTGCGCCCGAACTTAAGGTGGTTCCGATTTCGACAAGTACTGTCGCGCTTCTTGATATGGGGACCACCCGGAAGATCGAAAGTTTCAGGAGCATGCTCGGCGATGCGATTTATGCCGAGATTCTGAGAAACGAAGCACAATGCGATTCCGTCCGGGGGATCCGTACCCGACTGCGCCAGCTTCAAGTCCTCCGGGTGATGCAGACAGCGGCTGGTCTTGTGCGGCGGGTCGGAGCGTTGACCCGTCGACTCGGTACGCGACAGCTGATGGCAGAGATGGAAGATCTCAACGTTCGCGATGTCAGGGAAATGCCAAACCTCCAGGCGCTGGCGCAATTGACTCAGCATCTGGAAACCATCGCCTCACGGCGAGTCGCGTAGCAACGGTCCACGCAGTTCTCAACCTATGAGGTATTTATGGGCAATGTTTACATGCTCCATACGGAACCCAACTTTATGACCATCCCGATCGAAGAAGCGATGTATTGCTCCACATGCAATGCGGTCAACAACTCGGCCAATGATCGCTGCGGTGGTTGTGGCGGAGAGACACTTTCGAAGGTTATCGTTCCCATGAGTGGTCCACCGGATGGACCCGACTCAGGGCCCGCGCCAGCACTTGCCGTTTTCCCCACACCTGTCTTTGAGCAGTTGCACCGGGCCGCCTGAATTGTTGCTCATCGGAAACAGATCGGAGGCTGCGATGGAAACAGTAACGCAGTACGCGACCGCCGATCCGTCCTACAATGGCTATGTCATCGCGGAGCCGGATGACATGAGTGCAGCACTTGACCAATATTGGATCCAGCGGAAGGTTTCCCGCGTAGAGGCCATCGAGCGTCTGGAATCGCTTGCGAATAACGCCGACGCCGCACGTGTGTGGGAAATGTACTGCCGCCAGCGTCTCGGCTTTCTGACCAGACTGCTCAGAGCCGGTGCGGAAGCCTTCGAGCGAGCACTTTTGACTGAGTTGCACTGGAACCGCGGCTTCGCTCGCGACGCGCGTTCGCTTTTCCTGCGAGATGCCAAACTCGAAATCCGGATACCCCTCGGGCACAATCTGAGCCGTGTTGTACGCACGCCTGGCGTCCAAACCTTTTGCGACGTTGTTGACTATGGGGGATACGACACAGTTTCGGAACCAGGGAAACCAGTCATCACTGTAAATTGGAGGGGGCGGGACCTCGCATTTCTCCTGCCCTCCTTGGAGTTCGTGGAGTTGGATACTTTCGTGGTCACCGTAGATCAGGCAAGCTGGAACACTGCGGACATCCTGCCACGAGCTTTCCTCTCTGTTCTCCCGGAGTTCAGCGGCGAACTTCAGGCTGCGGAAGAGGCTTTTGCCGCGCTGCGTCGGACGTGGGAAGCCGCTGATCAGTTGGCCCTTGCCAGGAAGCAGCTTGAGGGAATTGACCGCGCCTCCGAACTCTGGCGGCGCGTGCATATTCCAGAGCACCAGAAGGTCGAACTACTCCGGCGTCTGGAGCTATTCGAGGATAGTGACCCGGCCGCACCGCGCGGCTTGTTGCTCAAAGGCTCCCCGGGCACGGGGAAAACCTGGATCGCGCGCACAATCGCCGATACGCTGAACTGCCACATCCAGCTTCTTTCGCTTCCTGACTTTAAGAAGCCAAATCTCGGTGAAAGCGCGCAGGAAGTTCGCGCCAAGTGGAATGAAGCTCGCCGTCACCAGCCGTCGATCATGTTCGTGGACGACTGCGAGGGCGTCCTCACGCGTCGCGGCGCCAACCAGGCAGACAAAATCAGCGAAGAGATTGTAGAGTCTTTCCTCCCCGAATGGGACGGAGTGCGAGAACGCTCCCATATTTTGCTGATTGGCGCGACGAACCGGGCCGATCTGCTGGACGGCGCCATCCTCTCCCGCTTCGGTTGGGTGATGGAGATCCAACTCCCAGACAGCAAGAACCGCAAAGAGATCTTCGCACAGGAGATCCGAGCCCTCGGAATAACGGCAGAGCCTCCAGCGAACATCGGAGTTCTTACGCACGGGATGAGCGGCAGAGATCTGATGAACCTCGCTGCAGCGCTACGCTCACACAGCTCGGCCAGTAACCCGACAGAGGAAGAGATCGAGAGCACTGTCGCCTCACTCCGCCAAGTAGGCAATAGCGGCGTCGCTGAGGAGTTCACCTGGGAGACTCTGATTCTTGACGAAGCCACTCTCGAACGCCTCAAGATCGTATCCACTCTGCTGAAGGAAGCTGACGACTGGATCGCCCATGGAGTATCGGTCCCAAAGGGCTTCCTGTTTATTGGCGCGGCGGGCGCGGGAAAGGAACGCGCCGCTAGAACCCTTGCGCGCGCGAGCGGGTCAAACTTTCTTGCGCCTAGCATTGCACAACTGAAAGCCACGTTCCTTGGCGGCAGCGCCAACGCAGTTCAGCAGCTCTTCGACCGGGGACGCTCGATGGCTCCAGTCGTCGTCTTCCTCAACAACCTCGATAAGCTGACGCCGAAACAATCTTCATTCGAGCCCAAAGATCGGCTCTCAGAAGAAATCGCTTCGCAAATCCAGCAAGAGATGAACTCATCCGCATCTGCCAGCGGCCGCGTATTTCTCATCGGAGCCACGCGCAACGCCGATCTTGTCGATGAAGACGTCTTGAGCTGCTTCGATGAACAAATCGAATTTTCATTACCAGACACCGACCTACGCGCACGTTTGCTCACAGCATTCCTTACAGGCAAGAAGCTGGGCTTTTCACTCGCGGACGAAGTTCTTGCCTTGTCAAAGAAGTTCAACGGCACCTGCAACGCGGGCGATCTAGCTCGGTCCGTTCAAACGGCAGAACAACGAGCATTGACGCGGGCGATTCGAAATGGAGGCCCCCAACATTTGCGAATCGAGCTCGAGGACATTGAACCATTGCCGAATCACCGCGCACACCCGGAACACTGACGAACGCGGTGGCGGGCTGTGGCTTAGAACATAAGCGCAAAACAGATCATTGATCGGGCCATTTGATCCTCATCACAACAATCCTCCCAGGTAAGCGACTGATCGGATCAGGTGACGAGTTAAGCCAAAAACCCAACATTATCTTTGGTTAGGAGATGGCGGGACGCCAGTTTTCCGCCGAAACGCACTTGCCAACGGCGCGAGGTGCGCAGGAAGAGGCGAATAATCCAACTGGTAACAAATATCAGCAGGCTACCGAGGGTCAGCGCGGCCGGGATATACCAGTAGCCCAGCAACTCGTGCTCTCCAGCCTCTGTTCCGGGAAACATCATGCCCATGCCGTAACTGTGTGGGCCACCAAAAAGTCCAACGTGCGTCGGGAAGATCGGTTTGAGGAATGCAGTAGCTATCAGGCCGCCGCCAACGAAGTAGCCAAAGAGCGCGCTAAGAAAAACGAGCATTCTGAAGACGCCACGCGCTGCGATGCGCAGAGTGGCGCGTAGCAGTATTGGCGGTGACAAGCTACGGCTGGCTGCACGAATGAAGATGCCATCGCAATATTCTGCGGCAAGCTTCTCAGGAGGACCCATGCGCGCCAAGATTTCGCTGGCCGGGAGACGCCGCTCTTCGGCAGAATCGCGGATATGCGCGGTGATTTCACGAACAATTTCTTCGCGCTCGGCAAGAGTGACCGAGCCGAGCTGGACGCGGAGTGTTTCCAGATATTGTTCGACTTCAGCATCAGCGGTCATATTGCAACCTCCTGTTTCTTGAGAACTGGCGCAATGAGGCGTCCGAGTCCGCGAGAAAACTCAACCCAAGCTTCGGCCATCTGGGTCAGCCGTCGCCGGCCAGCGCCCGTGAGCGCGTAGTATTTGCGCGGATGCCCGGCTTCCGCCTCAACCCACTCTGAGGTCAGCAGGCCGTCTTCCTTGAGCCGGCTGAGGATCGGATAGATGGTGCCCTCAGCAAGCACTAGCTGCGATTGGTTTTCGAGAACGCGAAGGATCTCGAGGCCATACGCGCGCCCCTTCCACAGACTAGCCATAATCGCCATTTCGAGCGCGCCTTTGCGAAGCTGTGCCTCCCAACGTTCGGATCCTTGGATAGATGATGGCATGGGCAGATACCTAGCAATACAATGTATACTGCACTGCTATATATGTCAAGAGGTTATGAATGAATCGGGAAACGACCATTTGACGGCAGAGTAAGCATTGAACTGATCGTGCAGACGGCGCTTCTGGCTGCCCTTCACAAATCCCACCCCCACGTTCTTTCACCAATTGGAGGACTCATGCGCAGCAGCGCAAGGCTCAAGCTCGGGTACTACCCTCTCCCTGCAGCCGAGGGAGCACGCCTGCGTAACCTGCTCGACTTCCCGCAGGAAGGAGCGAGCACGCTTGATCCGTGCGTCGGTACGGGGGGCGCCCTCATTCAAATTACCGCGAATGCCGCGGTATCCCGATACGGGGTTGAACTCGACGCGACACGCGCCCAACAAGCAAGTGAAGCCGGCATCTCAACGATTCATGGAAATATCTTCGGCGCCAGCGCTGCGTCGGAGAGTTTCTCTCTCCTCTACCTCAATCCTCCCTATGACTCCGAGATCGGCTCCTTCGATAACAAGCGCATGGAATATCTCTCCCTGAATCACACGTATCGATGGCTGGTGCAAGGTGGGCTGCTTGTGTTCGTCATCCAGCATAAGCAGATCGAGACGTGCGTTCCGCTGCTTTCGGCTCATTTTGGATGGTTTCAGGTGCTGCGCCTTACCGACTCTGAGTCTGTTCGCTTTGACCAGATTGTGCTTTTTGCTGTGCGAAAGCGTATTCCCCCGGACTCACAGGAGAGAAATCAAACTGCGCTCGAGGAAGCGATTTACCAGGATCCGCTTCCTGTCCTCACGGGCAACGAGCCGAAGTACGCCATTCTGGCAACCCCTCCGACTGCCCTCACTTATCGTGGCCTCCCGCTCGACGAATTGGAGGACCTGGCCAGCCATTCATCCGCCTGGAGAAAACTCGCGCCTTGCCTGCTCCCAAAGGAAGAGATACCGATCGAACGCCCCATTACTCCCTTGCATGCCGGCCATGTCGGACTGCTCTGCACCGCCGGCATGCTCAACGGCGTGGCCGGCGCCGGCAGCGATCGCCACATTGCCCGCTGGCAGACAAGAAAGTACGAGACAACCTTCACCGAGAAGGAGGAAGGGTATACCGAGGTCCACCGCCAAGAGAGGTTCTCCAATGAGGTTGCCTTGGTCTACGAGGACGGAAGAACGCTGGTGCTGACCGATAAGCGGAAAGGGGAGAATCATGGAGAACGCACATCTGCGCCTCGGGCGGCTTGAGTATCGGCGGACCAGCGGCAAGCAGCAGACCAGAATATGGCTGCATGTCGATCGGTATATGGGAGAGAAGGAGCAAGCCCACCTGCTGAGCGCGTTTGGCAACGACGCTGAGATTGGGGCTGTGACCGCTGCCATTTACGAAGATCATGCCCTTGAACTGATCTTCCCGGATGGCTCCAAGAGTACCGCGCGTTTCGGCAAACACGCTACATGCTACAAAGGCGCGTTGAAGGCTCCCAACTATCCCCGTCCTGTTCGGCACCTGCTGGCGTCCTCACAGACGCTGCAGTCAAACGGAGCCGCGGGACGGACCATCGTCATGAACTATAGCGAAGACGCTCTCGATCTCGCATGGTCTACGCTTGTGAGCCTGCTTGGGCTGCCCGCGGATCCCCGATGGGCAGGCTATATGCTCGCACAACTCGATGTTGATGACCGCGTGCAGCGGATTAGCGGCATCGGCTGCCAGCCAGCGATCATCCAGGCCACGCGTGCGGACTTGCTGGCGCGCGTTGGCAATGCTCTCGCTGATGGTTTGCTGCCCTTTCCAGACAGAAATGGCCCCGTCGTCTGGCCAAGATATACGCTGGATCACCTTCTTCGCGCGGCATAGTCCTCCCTCGGCCTATCAAGCAGCCCCGTTGCATGCGCGTCTTGTAGATTCCGCAGCATCGCTCTTTCTCAAGCCATCTTCCCGCCGACTTGGCCTCGCGGCCGTTGCGCACAGGTCTTGCATTTCCGCCCCCAAGGAGACTCCCAATATGCCCAACACAAAACGCGATCCACGAACGTTCGTCGAGATGGTGCTTATCCTCCTCGAGGACCGATTCCCCTGGCTCGGCTCGGAAGAAGAGGTCAGCGGAGCCGATACAGTCCAAGACCTGAGCCAGCTTCACAGCGATCTGGTCAAAGCGGCTCAATCGACCGGGCCACAGAAAACCTGTCGAAGCCTCCTGAGAGTCCGTCAAGCTTGAAGTCTTCACGACACACTGTCACGATACAAATATCTCTCCACTCCTGGTCCCGACCATGTACGGCAAATTGCTCGAGGTGGACGCTCGAACGGCGCGAAGTGGGCAGAGCGCCACGAAACTCTCCCAAAACAATCGAAGCCGATGCAATGGGTTACTCTGATTTGTGAGAAAACCAGTGCAGCTCATGCTTCGGCTGAAACAATACAGGCGTTGCATTACATGCAGCATCTGTGATAGGGTTAATGGTGAAACGGAAGGCGAATCTCCGCAAAGATACCGATTATGTCACGCGGTTCCGGTGCGCCAGTGGCATAGGCATACTTCGGGAGGAGGTTTGGGTGGACGCGAAAAACGAGGTCGTGAAATACAACCTCGCCTTTCTGCTGCCCCATGTGTTCGCACAGGACAACGGTCGCGTCCTCGGCTATGACAACGCGCACGGCGTCCACGAACGACACCATGAAGGCAGCGTGGAACCAATCCGGTTCAAGGATTATCCGTCCACGGCTACTCGTTTCTACAAAGAGGTCGCACGGATCAGGAGCAGCTATGACAGTGAAAGTGTTTGACGACGGTTTTGAGGGACACGTCCGACGCTCCATGGCGCGTGCCAAAGCGCGGCAGGCAGGCGAACGGCTGGAGCCTGAGACAGCGATTACATTTGCCGATCCACTTGATATGGTGGACTGTCTGTCAAAAGAACGGATTCGAATAGTTCAAACGATCCGGAAGCGGAAGCTGAGCATTTCCTCGCTCGCCGTGGAGTTGGGACGCAATCGCGGGTCTGTTACACGCGACGTCAACAAACTTCAGAAGTTTGGCCTTCTGCGACTCCGCGAACAGGTCAATCCGGGGCACGGTATTGTCCAGATTGTCGAGCCAGTCGCCAAAAAGATCGAAATGAGGGTTGCGATCTAGCCAGGCCCCTGCGACGACATAACAAATCTCCGCTTCCACCGATACGAAAGGCCAGCTCCGAGAGCTGGCCTTTTTCTTTCCCCAAAAACAGCGCAAGGAGGGTCGCATGGAAACGTGCTACGACTACCTCCGCACCTACGCCCCGGAGTTGGGCTCACGCATTGTCGAGATGTATCCACCGCTCCAGGGCCCGAAAGATCCGCTGGCGCCAGAGTTAACAACTCTTCTTCGCAAACCGCTGCCCGTGCAGGGAATGACAATCACCGGATGCGCGAAGTACCTGAAGACCGCAAAGTCGGTCTCGATCGTCGGTGAATGCGGTACAGGCAAAACTCTGATGTCGGTCGGCATCGTTCATGCCCATGCCGAAAGCGATCCGTATAGCGCCATCGTCATGTGCCCGCCGCACCTGGTCCTCAAGTGGGCGCGTGAGATCTTCATCACCATTCCCAACGCGCGCGTTTTCGTCATATACGACTTCCGCAACGGCGGCGACGAGAAGAAACCGCACGGCGTGACCGAAATGCGACTCCGCAACGGCCACGCGGTCTCGAAAGGCGAAAGAACAACACTCTCCGACCTTCGGCGGATGGGTAGAAGGACATGGCGGAAAACCTGGACGACCCCGACCTATTTCGTTGTCAGCCGGGAGACCGGCAAGCTCAGCTACTACTGGAAGCACGCCTACTCGATACGCTCCTCGCGGCTCGAGAGAAGATTAGTGACCAATCCGGACACTGGTCTGCCGATTCCCAACGCGGATGGCGGCTATCTACGCGAAGCGGACTTCGCGGACGCAAAGCTCTCCGAAGAGTTCCAGCGCGCAAATGCAGGCACGCGGGGCCATGCAGCACTCTGGCAAGCCGACAACGGCAAAATCCAGCGGATGGCACCGCTCGAATTTATCAGCCGCTACATGCGGAACTTCTGGGACTACGCCATTGCCGACGAGATCCACCAGTTGGCCAATGACACGGCCCAGGGCAACAACCTGGATGTGCTTCGCAGGTGCGCATCGAAGTTGATCGGCGTGACCGGCACTCTGATGGGCGGCTACGCTTCGGACCTCTTCCGGCTTCTGTTCCGGACGAATCCGCGAAAGATGGTCGCCGAAGGCTTTGAAGCCTCCAGTGGCGGTGAGTCCGAATTCCAGGCCCTCTACGGCGTACTCGAATCAATCGAACGCATTCCGGACTCGGATAACGCCTGCAGCGACGCTCAAAAGAGCACGGTCCGACTCGTCCGACGGCCTGGCGCTTCCCCACTCCTGTTCGGCAGATTTCTGATGTCGTCGACAGTCTTCGTCTCTCTCGAAGATATCGCAGACTTCCTGCCTCCCTATGAAGAGACCGTGCTTCAGTTGGACATGAATGAAGCGCTCTCAAAGGCATACGAAAAGATCGAGAAGGACATTCGCGCCGCGCTCAAGGCTCACCGCAAAAACCGTAGTCTGACGAGCCTGATGATGCACCGGCTCATTCTCTATCCCGACCATCCCTTCGGAATCGGAGAGATCTGGGGCAAGATTTTCGATCCGAAGCAGAAGAAGATGGTCCCGTTCCTGGTGACGAGGGCTCCAGATCTTCCGCGCGACTCCATCTATCCGAAAGAACAGCAGCTCATAGACGATATCCGCGCGGAACTCGCCCAAGGGCGGCGATGCCAGGTCTATGCCACGTTCACGCACGACCACGACGTTCTCGCGCGCCTTCAGCACGTGCTGCAGAATGCCGGATTCCGCGTAGCCGTACTGCGACCGACCGTTCCCTCGCTTCAGCGAGAACTCTGGTACGAAAAACAGATCAAGGAGGGAATGGAGGTTGTCCTCTGCCACCCGAAGCTCGTCGAAACAGGTCTCGATCTCCTGTGGTTCCCGTCGATCTACTTCTACCAGACGGGCTGGTCGTTGCACACTCTCCGTCAGGCTTCGCGTCGCTCATGGAGAATCGGGCAGTTCCTCGATGTCCGCGTGAAGTTCTTCGTCTATAAGGGAACGACCCAAATGGCGTGCCTGCGCCTTATGGGGCGGAAGATGCTGGTTGCCCTGATGATGGAGGGCAAGTTCTCCGGCGAAGGCATCCACTCGATGGGGATCGAGGAAGATCTCGTTGCCGCCATGGCGCGCGAGCTGGTCGAAGAGAGCGGAGTCGGAGAATCGGCAGATGCGGTCTGGCAAGAGTTGAAGCGCGAGCGAGCGTCTCAACTGGCAGCGGTTCCCAAGCTGGAGCTGCCGAACGAGGCAGACTCTGCCGCTCCCGGTTTCGGCGACGGGTTGTTCGATTCCCCGCCCGCGCATCCTTCCGGGCTCACTCTGGTCCACTCCCAGCCATTGGAGCAGAAGAAATCCGACATTTGGCCAACGGGCTACGTCATCGGCGAACAACTGAAGCTCTTCGGATAAACCACGCGAAAGCAAAGGAGGGCCGCATGCCGAAACGACGCCCATGGCTGGATTGGGAGTTAGCCCTTCTTCGCTCCGACTACCCAAACAGTCCCACTGTAAAGCTAGCAAAGCGACTTAAGAGAACTGTCACATCGGTCTACCAGCGCGCCATTCTTTCAGGCTTGCGGAAATCGGAAGAATATCTCGCCAGCACGGACGCCTGCAGGCTGCGACGCGGCGACAACATTGGAGCCGCCCATCGGTTCCTTCCCGGCCACGTTCCCGCAAACAAGGGCCTGCGCAGACGCGGCTGGGCACCGGGACGCATGGCCGAGACGCAATTCAAACCCGGCCAAAAGCCGCACACGTGGAAGCCGATCGGCTCGACTAGGTACTCGAAGGAGGGATACCTCCAGCGCAAGGTCTCCGACACCGGATACCCGCCACGGGACTGGGTTGGCGAGCACATCCTCATGTGGCAGAAGGCTCATGGGCCAGTGCCGCCGGGCTTTGCTGTTTGTTTCAGGGACGGCGACAAGGCTCACCGCGAACTCGACAACTTCGAACTCATCTCCCGCCGTGAATTGATGCGGCGCAACACCATCCACAACTACCCACCGGACCTGGTCGATGTTATCCGGCTCAACGGCGCACTGAAGCGCAGACTGAGGAAACTGGATGAAGAACACGCTGACGGACCTCCGCAACCATCTCTTTGAAACCATCGAAGCCTTGAAAGACGAAGACCACCCAATGCCTGTAGAGCGCGCCCGCGCGATCAGCGAGGCGGCGGGCAAGGTGATCGAGTCGGGAAAACTGGAGTTGCAGTGCCTCGAGCAGCTCGGCGACCGGGCGGCCTCAAAATTCTTCGATACGCCACTGCTCGCGCTACCGGGCAATAGTCCTGCGCGCTTGCCCAGAGCTGTATGAGCGGAGGACGCCGCATCTCCACCAAACAGCTAAGAGATGCGGGATGGACAGCGTTACCCCGTACCGACAAAGCGGGACGCGACTATCGGCACAGGGATGGGTGGCGCATCGAGCATTGCGGCCACCCGACTGCGCTATGGCCCTACTTACTCATCGATCCGGACGGGGAAATCGTACTAGCCGGAGCTGCTGGTCCTTGGAAAAACCCGACCTACGGCACGGCGTGGCGAACAGTCCAGAAGGCTATCGACTACGTTGCGACCGTCGGCCTCAGGCGCAAGCAACTATTGAGCATTTGCCGCTGGTAGGCTCCCCACTCAATCGCAACAGGATCTGCATGCCATCGGTCACACCCAAGAACCGTTTATGACCAAACCTCGATTTGCACACCATAACAATTGTCCACGCTGCCCCATCATTGGGGCGGAAGATATTCCCGGCGAGGAATATTTCGATATCTGGGGCATGCGGTTCAGCATCGCCATCGCGCGAAAGATTGCCGCGGGACATCCCCTCACCGGCGCCACTGCCGATAACTTCGAACAGTGGCTAGGCTGGGCCCACATCGAAAAGCAGCATCTGGACCACGTTCCGACGAACAAAGGATTCGGGATCGTTATCACCCTACCGTTCGGAATCGGCACGCCGATGATCGATGGCAACCATCGCACTTTGACCGCCGTGATCGACAGAAAACCTTTCTCCGTTGTTGTACTCAACGAAGAGGAATCTCTCGAGGTCCTGAGGCGAAGCATGGGCATAGAACCCGCCGATGAACTCTGGCAGGACATGCGCAGCCATCCTTCAGCGAGCCAGGCCCAGAGCTGATAGGCTCTTCTGCCGCGCCTAACGGCCCACATTCCTACTTCTCACTCAACCGCTCCGCTTCGCTGGAGCGGTTCTCTTTTGCCCTCAAAGCGCCAAAGGAAATGCGGATGAATCTTGCGTCACTCGCGGGAGGCCTCGTCCCATCGCCGCCCGCTCCTCCATTGAGTCCTCAGTTTCCCCGAACCCAAAAGGCACGCGGCATCGCTGCCCTTGCCCGGTTCTACACAGGAGACCTCGTACCTCCATTCGAGGTTCACTCAGCGCAAACCGTGCGCCCCGATCAATTGATCGGATTCTTCTCAAGGCCCTGCCCAATGCGCCCGCGGCATGGATTCGTAGACTCCCGCAAAGTGACTTCTATCGAAGAGGGCGACGAGCTGATCCGCCAGACGCTCGACGCAGATCCGGATGCGGAGATCATCACCATGCCCCTGATCGAGGCAGCCTGCAGCGGCATCTGGACCTCAGGTCTGCTCACGATAGGAGAGGGTCACGATGGAGCCACAGCCGGTGTCTCCGCATGGACGCTGCCAGTGCTCGGCAATCTTGTCACAACCAACGCCATTGTCGAGGCCGGCGTCGAAAACACGCCGTACGTCGAGATTCTTTGGCCCGGCACCGAAGCCGCCTACCATCTCGTGCAGCTCCGAGACGGACCAGCCTTGCCGCAAACTCCCGACTACATTCCAGAGCCAGTCCGAGTGGAGGAAGTGGTTGTTGCGCACGGCGATCTTCTTGCCTGGGAAACCAGGATGCAAAAGGCGCAGCCGGGAACCGTGGTCTATCATCCGAACGGTTCGCTGGCCTCGCACTATGCCATTCACGCCGTCCTGAACCGTATTCCGCTGCTGACGAGCCGCGAACCTCACGTTGGCGAACATCTGGAAGTAACAGGGCCAGTGTCAAACAACACTGTCGATGTCCATGCGCTTCAGGCGGGATTTGAGCTTGGCACCCGGCTCAGGGTGAGTTACGAAACCGCTGCGGAGGCAATGCTTGCCGGTTGTCATCATATTTCGGTGTGGGCCGGCAGGCATGACACCATGCTTGGTCTGGCGCTTGGCTTCGCCTACCGCCTGAGTGTCACCGCAGCCCTCGGAGAAATGCGCCACGCACCAGGGCACTGTGACGACCGGGCCAGAAACGACGTTTATGGTTCCTGCTGGAAAAAGACCCATTCGGCCTCTGTCCGAGCGCAATTCGAAGAGGCTCTCTGTGCCTTCCACAACCTGGTGTGGAAGCGCAGCTTCGGCGGTGTGAGGTGGTTTGAATTTGGACGCTGGGCAGCCATCCTGCACAACCACTTAGTGAACGGCCGAGGGCACGCGTCCCTGCAGGCTCTTAATCAACTGGTCCATTGCGTGCACAACACGGGTTGGGCCTTCAATAAATTTATCCCCGAGCATTTGCTCGATGCCGCGGCTCGTAATCCCGTTAGTGTGCTGGTTTCCTGTGTCCCGGCTTTTCATAAGGCGCACACGATTCTGGCATCACACACGCCACGGCTGGCTGACCGCTTCCAACGCGGCTGCCGAGCGCTGGCAATTCCGCAAGGCCCCCCAAATTACGAGACCTACGACGAGGACGACGAAGGATACCGGGAACGCGGCCGCAACGAAAGGAGAGCCGATGAGTCAGTGGGACGACGACCGCGGGTACGAGGACGACATCGAACAGAGGAACCCGTGGCCCGACGAGGAGATGGAGGACCATCTAGTGCAGTCGACATCCCCTTCTAACCCCGGCAAACCTCGATCGCGCAAAGATACTACGTACTGGCTCGAAGACTACGGATTCGACCGTCATTTTGCACCGCTCTGCGAACACAAACCTCGCTGCGTCCTCAAAAGTGACGAAGGAGGCTGGAGCATCTGGGCGGGTACCGGCGCAGACTGTCGGGGGCAAATGGGTAACTTCGACCTCCTGCTTAATCTAACGGGGGATTCGGTTCTTGCAGGGCACTCGATTCCCGTCCCGGAGCTTTCCCACTGGCAGGGGCCACGCCTGGTGCCGGAGATCGTGCTCGACTGGCCTGATCTGGGCATTGTCCATCTGCCGCGAGAGTTCTGGACGGATCTCGTCCGCTATCTGGCTCTCAAACGCGCCCGTATCCTCGTGTTTTGCGTGGGCGGCCACGGCCGTACCGGCACCGCAATCGCCTGCATCATGGCGACCTGCGGCTGGGAGAGCGCGGATGCGATTGCATGGGTGCGGGCGAACTACTGTCCGCGAGCAATCGAAACCAGGCAACAGGAAGAATATGTCCGGCGCATCGCGCGAGAGAACCCTGATTCGGGACCGGACAATCTTCCCTTTTAGGGCTATTCGTTAGCCATGCGTCCAGCGATTCCATCGGGCATGGCGGCTGCCAGTAGCGAACAGCATGCGTCCCAGAAAAACCACGCGCCTAATTGTTATTCGAAAGGAGCTGGGAAATGCCGATGCCGTCAGTACGCAAAATCAATGCGCACCTTTGGGCCGCGACAGGGTATTGCTACATCGATCTACCGGATAGCCGCAGAATTCGGATCAGCCGCGCTCGCACCCGCAATGGAGTTGTCGAAGGGCGTGTTATCAGCGGCAGCAAGAAGACGTGGGAGCCAATTCCGCTGGGCTCCCGCGTGGAGTTGAGCTGAGAAGAGGTGAGGCTCGAAATGGAATACCGCAAGAGCGCCTGGAAAACCCCTGAACTTATATCGGCGTGGAATGTCAGGGGAATCCGCCTGAAGCCCGCGCATGGGGGTGTTCCCTATGACGACAACGCTGACCCGAGGTAGCAAAGTGGTGTTGGCGTCGACGCAGGAACAACGATGCGGGAGAAAGGGGGACGCTGTGCGTACTTACAACGTCGAGACCGATGTAGGAACTTTTACGCGTAGATCTGCCCGTACTTACACTCACATCGTGATTTCCCGAGGATTGACCGAACAGAAGATCACGAACCGCAGTGAGGCCGACGTTCGGTACCTGCTGAAGCTGAAGGCCGGCTACGAAACGGCTGTCGAGCTTTCCCGCTCTTCCGGTCTGCGCGTCTACCATGGTGGACCCAGCGCAAACGACATACGCGCCGGCCTCTACGACCCTCGCACCGACACCGGGAAATTCGTCACTGTCCCCGATGGGAATGATCGCATCGGCGCTTACTCCCTTGAGCAGTGGCAACAGTACGCCGACCACGCTGCAGCCAGAATTGCCACCGCACCCGAGCGCCTTGCACAGGAGATTACGGCGGCCAAGTGCTATGGCCTGCACGGTTGGTGCGGTCGTTATGACCTCGCCCAAAAACTTGCTGCGCAGACCGCCGCCAAAGGATATCAGGATGTGCGGATCGTCGAAGTTCCGCGGCCTGAATAGTCCGCAAAGAAGCACACTCGCGGTTTGCGCTAGACGACCCACCTCTCGGGCTTGCGCTGGTAGCTAGGCTTTCTACCAACATTCAGGGATAGCCCATCTTCATTGTCAATGAGCATCAGCCTCACAAGAATGCCCCGAAAAGGAGTCTTAGCCATGTCAACTCTCACCGCCTCCGTTCTTCGCCGCGAATTCGTATACAACGGCACTGTCATCCCCGATCCCAACCCATCCTTGTCTCCGGAGCAGGTGCGCGACACCCTGGTTCCGGCCTTCCCGGAAATTGCCACTGCCGCGCTCGCCGGACCCGAGATGAAGGGTGACGCTGCGCGCTACACCTTCACTCGCGCGATCGGGACCAAAGGCTAGCGTGGGATGCCTCCCAAACTCCTGGCGTTTCGCTTCGCATCCGGCCAATTCGAGGAGGAGTTATGCGGAAGAAAAAACAGGAGAAGGCGCTCACCGTGCTTGAAGAACTTCGCGCCCTCGAACACACACCTCCGAAAAGAGCCAACCGCCTGCTTGCGAGGCACCTCCAATGCGAAAAATCCCTCCAACTCTCGGACGTCGTCGCGGGGGCGGCACAAAAATCATCCCAGAACTCGGCCGCAATGCTGGAGACACCAGCCGGACTGCTGTCGCCACTGGCATGATTCTTCTCGGAGCCGGCACAGGCGAAGAGTTTCCCTCGCTCAATTCTGTCCCTTCCACTTATCACATTGAGACGAACAGCGAGCTCCTTTATCGGCTCTGTGTCGCCTTAGTGGAACGAAAGCTGGTCGACGAGAGCCTCTGGCTTGACTCGGGGAAAATCCCAATCGTCTTCGCACGGAATGCAGTTCAGAAAATGCTAGACCAGGTGTGCGGAGACACCTTCAAAGACAATCTCGAGTACGCGTGCGAGATCCGCGACGATGTTGCGACCGGGTATTACCGCGGCGAGAGTGCCGGTGTGGGCCGACTGGTGGCAATGTTCGACCTGCAGACGACCGGCCTTGTGGTTATCGGTGAAGCGATGCAGGCGCTTGACAAAGAGGAGCCGCTACTCGGTGCCGCGTTCTACCTCACTCTCGGCCGCGCTTTAAGACGGCGCATGCCCGTCTACGATCACTTCGCCGCCGAATGGTACAACGAGCGGCTCCACGAAATGATGGAGGACGACGACCCGGAGAGCAAGGAGGCCTATGAGTTTCCACCGGTCGAGGAGGCCACTCCTCCGTCCGTGAAGATCGTCGACGCATGGAATGGACGCGCGACGCGACACCTGCTGCGGAAACACCGGAAGGGGCCCTACGCAGCGTGGATCGAGAAGCTTTTCACAATTGAGCGCTTATCGCGGCTCAAAAGCCACGCCACGAGCTTCGAGCGAGAGTACGACAGCGGAGCCGTGTCCAGCCTGGTGATCGCTTTCCGTGAGAACGACGCCATTGAGGCCTGCTGGGACTACGAGGCCGAGCACTACAACGAGTCTAGCAACGAGCCAGCCTGCACGGTTGTCTTCCGCCCGGATCAACCGGACGAGTTCGATCTTGCGCTGCGCACAATGCACATTTTTCTCAAACTGAACATGGAACTCGCCGAGCTGGTGAACCTGCTCAATGACTGGGAGGCCAAGCATGCACGTGAGCGTGAGCATCGGGCAGAACCGGCACTTCGAGCTGCGTGAGGCCCTGCTGATTTACCACTCAAAAGAGCGGCGCCAATGGGAGTCTGGCAGTACGTTTGTCACTCACCATCCCGTGACAATCAACGGCGTTAAGAAACCGGAGTTGGGTCCCGCGAATCCGCTCAGCGTCGATTTCGTTCGGTCTCTGATGCATTCGCTCGGAGGCCAAATCCCTGTTGAGTTCCTTCCCGACACGATACTTGCACGCACTGACCGCACGCTTGCATGGTGGACACCGGCGCAGCAGCGGCCGATGTTTTTCGGTGACACGCAAGGGGACCTTCAGGGAATCAGCGGTCGCATCTTCCCGCAGCCGGCTCTAGTGTGGCTGACGCTCGATGGTGCTCTCTTCGTCCGTGCTCTCAAGGAGAGCTGCCGCCCAACGGCCGAGACCAAACTCGCAGTCGCCCCTTATTGGAATCTCTATGAATCCGGCGATGTTTGCCTGGGATCGATGCGCGCTCCAAGAATCTCGGAAGTGGCTTCCATCCCCCAGTGGGAGCAAAGCTTCTACGAGAGCAAATTCACCCACGGCAATGTCGGGCGCGTCACCCGGCATCCGGACGGCTTCGAAGGCTTGTGGAAGGAGTTGGCAGGACGAGACGAGTTCCCGATTGACTCGTTGATTGAGCTTCCGCAGACGGTCGAAGAGTTTCTCGGAGGAAAGAGGCGCAACCATGGCCGCTGAACACGTTCTCGACCAATCATTCATGAGATCATCGCAGCCGCTCAGTGTTCTCGTTATCGGCGCCGGCGGGAACGGCAGCGCCATTTTTCTGCATCTCCCTTATCTTCATCAGGCTCTGCTGGCATGGGGTCACGGCGGACTGCAGGTGACACTGGCCGATGGTGACCCGGTGTCCGAAACCAATTGCGTCCGTCAACCGTTCGCAGCGGCCGATGTCGGCCTGAACAAGGCTACGGTCCTGGTGAATCGCGTGAACCTCTTCTGGGGCCTCTGCTGGCAGGCCTATCCGCAACACTTCCGCAAGGGCTCGCTTAAGGACGACAGCCGTTATCCACACCTGATCATCAGCTGCGTCGACACGCGAGCCGCGCGCCAGGCGGTTGCGCAGACGGTAACGAGAGACAGGAATCACACTGCGTACTGGCTCGATCTCGGAAACAATGCAGCCAGCGGACAATACATCCTTGGGCAGCCGCTGAATCAGCGGAACAAACGCACAGGATCGCGGCTGCGCACGGTCGCGGAGCTCTACCCGGAAATCATGGCTCCCGAAATCGGCGAGGATCCGCTGCCCAGTTGCAGCGCAATCGAAGCGCTGGAGCGGCAGGAGCCTTACATCAACCACGTGCTGGCTACGAGCGCCCTCGCGATGCTGGCGCGGCTGTTTCGCTACGGAACGATCGCCCACCACGGAGCCTTCTACAACGCGGCGACGGGGCGAATGAACGCGATTCCAATCGATCCGGAACTCTGGAGAAAGACACGCAAGCGCTCGCTGAGACTTCTAAAGGCCCAAGCGAAACAGGCCGCCTAGCGCGAGTCCTCCGCAACATTCCTCCCTCGAACTCTATTTCGAAATCCTCATACTCCACACCGACAGGAAGGTAGAACCATGTTCAAAGAACTAGCTCCCTTGCTTCAGCAGCGGTCCGTCGTCATCATGGTGAATCCGCTCGAAGGCGATACGCTTCGGGTCATCGTCATGCCGAAGAGGCTCAACGAGAACGAAAACGGCGCTCTCTCCACTCCGGTCAGCATCACCGGCACACCACAAGAGCTCGACGAGCAGCTGCCGTCCACACTGACGCAATTCGTAGGCGCTCATCTCGATCTCAAGAACACGCTCGAGATCGCCAAGGAAGAAATGACGCAGGCGGCGAAGACAGCCCGACAGGGATCGAAGGCCAAAACCACGCAGAAGACCGAGTCCACAGACGCAAGCGGGACGAGCACTGCGGCGGCAAGACCGGCGAAGACAAATGCCAAGCCTGCCGAGCCGAAGAAACTGCCGCCACCGACGACCGCGAACCTGTTCGACTTTGGCGCTGCACCGGCACCGGCTCCGCTGCCAGCCCCCACTACGGCTCCAGCGCCAGCGGAGTCGCCGGAAGAAATCGGCGATGACGACTCCAACGATGAGCAAGAGATTGTGGAAGAAACCGCTGACGACGAGCAGACGGACGACGAGCTCGACCCGGCGGCCTAAGATGCCGGCGGGCGCAGGCACCGCCGTCTGCGCCCGTCCCTAGCCACAGCCTTTCGATCCGGCACTGGAGGTTCCCATGCGTCTCGCCACACGCACCGCCGAGGTGCCAAGGGACCTCGACGTCAACAAATTCGTTCTCGACCACGGACGAATGCCTTTCCTGAGTGACCCCATTCCGCCCTGGCACTATCGTGGCTGGCTGCTGTTCCAGGTTCAGCTGGCCGACGCGCACCCCGGTGCTCCGGGGCGCTGGGCTCACTACCTGCGCACCTTCGAGGCAGGACGGCTGCTCGACGAACCGATTCCCAGGATCAACTTTTCCGCCATGCCGTCTCCGGACGGGCTGAAGATGGTTGAAAAGTGCGTGGAACTGCTCTCCTACCGGGACTCCCCTTGGACGGCGTTTGAGAAGTTCGTCGCCTGGCTTGCCTGGGGGCTGGCGGTCTCAAAGGTCAGGCCGGAGATCGAAGAAGCGACCTCGGAGGCACTCTACCGGACCTTCAACTTCGAATCCTTTATCCTTAACCCGCACGATTACTTGGGGCACTACCTTGCCGATCACCGAAGCAAGGGCTGGAACTCAAACGCTTACTTCCCAACCCCACAGCATGTGTGCGACATGATGGCGGCCATAGTTTTTGAGACAGGAGAGGAAGACGCTGGCCGTGATCCGCGTCTTCGCCTTGTACAAGAGCCAGCGGTTGGGACTGGCAGAATGCTGCTGGCGGCGAGCAACTATTCCTACTGCCTCTCGGGACAAGACATCGACAAGCTGGTGGTCGAGATCTGCCTCTGCAACGGGGCATTCTACGCGCCGTGGATGTCTTTCCCGTTTCCGGACCGCATCCTTAGCGCCTCGCGGAACGACGAAACTGACGAAACGGCACTCGATAAACCCCAGTCCCCGACGCTTCTTCCGAAGGCCGCCTAAGACCCCGCGTCAGATTCTGCACACCCTGCTTCCAGCCACGGTCCTCACACTGATCCGGATAAGGACAGGAGCGCCGGAACAACAGGAAAGGAGGTTGCGTTCGATGCCTGCAAAGACAGCCCCAAATGGCTTCGCCCCAATTGTGCCAGAAGTGTATGTTCTTGGCCGCACAGCCGAGGAGTTCCTGAGCCATCTCTTCGAATTGGAATTTTGTCCCGAATGCCTTCGAGACGCCGATAGCCACACTGCCGTGATAGGACCGTTCGGGGCATGGCACGCCTACTGCGACGCAGACGATGTGGAGTCTTCTGCCTAAAAGCCTGGTCCCGCCACACCCCCTCAACTTGTTCATTTTGATGTATGATGATTGATGCTAGATGTTGACCGGAGGATGGCCAAGATGCGGACGACGCTTGCAATTGATGATGATGTGCTTGCTGCGGCCAAAGAGTTGGCCGCTACGGAGCAGAAGAGTGTCGGAGAGGTTATCTCTGCGCTTGCCCGACGAGCTTTGCGGCCGGCCGAGACCAGCCGGAAGACCAGGAACGGCGTGCCCCTGTTGCCGGTGAATCCGAAAGCGCCTCGCGTGACCTCGGAGCTGGTGCGTCAGTTGCGGGAGGAGTTGCCTTGACGCGGTTCCTGCTCGACGTGAATGTGTTGATCGCCCTGATCGATCCAGTGCACGTCCAGCACGATCGTGCTCACGAGTGGTTTGCGAAATCTGCCAAGAAAGCCTGGGCGACCTGCCCTCTGACAGAAAATGGAGTTCTGCGGATCGTCGGGCACGCTCGCTACCCAAACTCGCCTGGCACACCCGCAGCTGTTCGCGAACTAATGGCGACCTTCCTCGCGCTTCCTGGGCACGAATTCTGGCCGGACGATGTGACGCTCATGGACGACCAGCAAGTCCACGGCGCTCGCCTGCTGGATTCGGCTCAGGTGACAGATACTTATCTGCTGGCCTTGGCCGCAGCGCATGGCGGGAAGCTCGCCACCTTCGACAGGCAACTCGTTACGGACGCCGTGCCAAATGGGCGGCAATCCCTGCATCTGATCGACTGAAGCGACCCACTACAGCAGCCGCATTCGAGGAAATCGGATCGAGGATTTCTGCCATGAAACCTCCATGGGTGCGTGAATCACGCATCGATCTCACGAATAATGCTGGTTGACGTGACGCCGCATGATCTCATCGCCACTCGGGGCCGACCACGAACGCCGGCGAAAGCGCCACCATCCGTAAAGCAGGAGTCCACCGACAACCAGCGCAGCCCCGCCTTCCCAGTAGACCCGCATCGCCACGCGAACATCCTCTCCCTCCGTCATTATCGTTCATCTTGAATGGACCCTTTCCTACAGCCGTGTTCAACGCGGTGAAGATGCCGAGTGGCCCGCTACAGCAGCCTGCGAGATTCACCAGGGCCTGAGATAGACGGAGAAGCGAAGCTCATCCCTCCGTGTTTCGTTCGGAGAGCTCGGCCCAGCCACTCTTTGCACCCTGTCACTCGCCTGCAAGGCATACCACTTCCCCTACCTCATGGGTCCAGCGGAACGATCGCTGCCTCCAACTTGTGTCCTCTCTCACCTCCTACGAAAGGAAAGCACACGTATGGCTTCTCCCAATCCTGCACCCAAAACCGACGCCAAGCTTATGGAACTGAGCGTCGACCGCAACAACCTGCTCGCCGAAGTCGCTGCCGCCGCGCGAATCAGCGAGAGCAAAGTCACCATGCCGATTCTCACGCATCTGCTGCTCGAAGCGAGTGCGAACGGCACGCTCACGATCTCCAGCACCGACCTGCAGCGCTCGCTTACAACTGAATGCCCCTCGCAAGTGAAAGTCGCTGGGAAGGCGGCTGTCCAGGCGCAGCGGTTCGTCGATTACCTCAAACTCCTCGCGCCGGGACCAGTTCATATCAAGGCTCTAGCCAACGAGTGGCTCCAGGTGAACGCCGGCAACTCGCGCACACGCATGCCGGGACGCGCGGCCTCCGAGTTTCCAAAGATATCGACTCCTCCGGCTCGCGCTATCCACCTCAGTAGCCGTGTACTCAAAACACTTGTCCGGCAAAGCCTCTTCGCTGTCTGCACTCAAGAGGACCGCCACGCTCTCAAGGCGGCCCAGTTGCTGCTGCGTCCGGACCGGGCGGGCATGGTGGCGACAGATGGGCATCGGCTGTCCTTCGTCGTGGTTCCCGAGGAGGGGATTCCGGTCGAAGGCGTCCAAAAGTCGCTGATTCCGCGCGAGTGTCTCGTCGACCTGCTCTCCCTGCTTTCCGCCACCAAGGAAGAAGGAGTAGACTTCGCCGAGGATGACAAGAACCTTTTCTTCCGCATCGGTTTCCGCCAACTCGGCGTCAGGAAACTCGTAGGACAGTTCCCGAACTATGAAGCCGTGATGCCAACCGATCTTCCCAATTCAACCGTGATTCGGTCAGCCGACCTGCTGACATCAATTCAGCGGGTGCTCGAGTTTGCGGACGCGCGATCGAACGGAGTGAAGCTACATCTGGCGGAGAATACGCTGACAATAAGCTCCTCGACTCCAGATCTCGGCGAGTCGGAAGAGACGCTGGCCGTAAGTTACAGCAATGAACCGATCACCATCGGATTCAACGGCAGCTATCTGGCCGAATTTCTGCGCACAGTCGGCGAGAAGGGAGCCATGCGGCTCTCGTTCAAAGACGCAAGCACTGCGGGCGTCCTGGTTCCGGAGAGCATGAACCTGGAGTACCAGCAGCGTTATGTCGTCATGCCGATGCGCATCTGAAGGTCATCGGTATGCTGAATAAGGGACCATGATTCGGGCAATTGGCCGAATCATGGTCCCTGCTCTGCTGGCTAAGCTTCGCCTCAATGTGTGCATCGCCATGAAGCCAACAGATAACCATCACGGTGTCCCTGCTCGCTCAAGACCGGCCCATGCGCCGTTTTTTCAATTTATGCGATTTGTTTCTTACGAGAGGAAGAAATCAAGACATTCGTGCGCCGGGCCCCGGTCTATCCTTGGTACAGGCCCGTGGCTAACTGCATTTATTGCCGGTGTGAGCTTCCCGCAGTCGTGCCGAAGGAGCACGTCATCCCGCAGAATTGGGGCAAATTCACGCCTGACCTGACCCTCCGCTGCGTCTGCAAGGAATGCAACCATTACTTCGGCTCAAAGCTGGAATGGCCCATGCTGCGTGAGAGCGTGGAAGGGATGCGCCGACTCCAGTTCGGCATGAAGGGGAAGGTCGGCGGCATCAAGACGGATGGCGTCGAGCCCGTGATCGGTGAGGGCTACATTTGTTCGGGTGCCCGCACTGCGCTGCGGACGGACGAGAAGGGCAATGAGCAAACGCACATCCTCCCCCAGGTTGGGGGAAGGCGCACTAAAGACGAACCGTTCGAATGGCGCCTCGAGCAGGACCTCACAGTCGAGTGGGCGAGCAAATTCCCAAAGGGCAGCGTGTTCCATATCATCGGCGGCGAGACAGATGCTGATTTCGAGCGGTTGATGAAGAAGTGGAAGTCGGTCTGTCCGTCCTTCCAATACAGCGGCCAAATTCCGAAGCCCTTCAAAGACCACGAAAAGATTCTGATCCATCTCGAGCATGTGACCACGCCGACAACAATTCGCGGCCTCTGCAAAATCGCTTTCAATTACGTGGCGCTCATCAAGGGAGCAGACTTCGCACTATCGCCTTCGTTCGATTCCATGCGCGCGTTCATTCGCTACGACCTCGGCGGGGCCGAGGGACGAGCCTACATCAAGCCCAACGCCATCATCGCGCAGGAAATTCTCAAGAACGAACGTTGGACAGATGGACATGTTCTCACGATAGAGGGACGGCCCAAGGACGCGACCGTCCTGGCACAGGTCGCTTTGTTCAACAGTATTCCTTACCAGATCCCGCTCTGCGGCGACTACAGAGGTGAGTGGTTCGCTAAAGGAAAGCACTTCCACACCGAAACGTGGACCGTTTCAGACTTGAGAGTTCAGATCGTCGAAGAAGGTTTCGACCCATCGAGCATTTTCTAGGGGGACAGAAGCGGATGTGTGGCCGTTACACGCGCTTTGCAGCGACAGGAGAGATTTACCGACATTTCGGTGTCCGCGGCCCATACTCCGCCTTGGAGGAATCAGCGCTTGCCCCTTCGTGGAATGTCACGCCGCAGAGCATGCAGCCCATCATCCGGCTCAATCCCGATACGGGTACACGGGAAATGGTTCTGATGCGCTGGGGTCTGGTGCCATTCTTTGCCGAGAGCCCCGCCCTCAGCTATTCCACCATCAATGCCAAAGCCGAGACCCTACTCGCCAAACCGGCATTCAGAGAGCCGTTTCGCCGGCGCCGCTGTCTCGTGCCGGTGAACTCCTACTATGAATGGCAGGCGCTCGACCCGAAAGGAAAGAAAAAGGTGACCTGGGCGATCGGGCTAAAGACGGAGGGGCCGTTTGCAATCGGTGGCATCTGGGATCGCTGGGTGAGCCCGGACAAGCAGGTTCAACTTGAGAGCTACAGCGTCATTACGGTCGTGCCGAACGAACTGCTTCGCTTCATGCACGACCGCATGCCGCTTATCATCGATCCCCGCAATTACACGCGCTGGCTTGAACCCGGAGATCCCGAGCGGCCGCCTGCCGACCTGTTGCGTCCGTACGACGCTGAACTGATGAAGATATGGCGAGTGAAGCCAGACGTGGGCAATGTCCGCAACGATCGTCCAGATTTAATCGACCCAATCGATCCTCCAGAGGAGCCGCCAACCTTATTTCCGTGAAGTAAACGGAAATGCCCAGCCGCAGACTCAAGCGCTGTCTCCGGTCTCATCTGCGGACCAATCGGCATCGCAATCGCGGCGCGCAATCGAATGCCTGCGAACTATGTAATTCACCATCATCACAACGCTACTTCGTTATTTCCTCCGACTCGCCAACGTCTGACCATTCCGCGACATTGTCCTCACGTACGAACCAATCGACAATTTGCATTTGCAAAGTCACAGCCCCAAAAGCCAGATCTTCGCGTTCCAATACTGCCGCAGCGTATTCTCGCGCCTTCGCCTCGGTGGTAAACGCCCACCACTTTGTGATGATGTCGGAGTCGATATCGATCTCATCTTTGCCCATGCTCTCCGGGCGTACCACCTCAGTTGAGAGCAAATAGCGAACATCGCCGAGATGGGCATAAGTTTTCTCGGGGTAGAGCAATACGCGCACTGCCGTTGCCTGAGCTTTCATTGCATCCTCCTATTACTATTTTCTCAAGCACGTTTTTGAAAACCCGCATAAACACTAGCGATTCTCTACGCTTACACCGATAAGTCTCACGCCTTCAATGCAGGATATCTTGCTTGACAAGCGTTCGCGGATTTCCCGGCGCATCGCCTATTTCGGTTCGTTTTGCCGTCCCATTGCATCAGCTACCCCTTTCCTCGCAGTTACTGATTCAACGATTTATTCCGTAAGAAGGGGATGACCCCGAAAGACCTCCCTCAACCAACTGCTCAGGTCGTCACCCCTTTCGAGCCAGCCACGGAGCAGCAAGCTCTCCGCATATCCGGCGACGCAAAGCACGGCACTGATCCGTCCGTGATTTGAAACTCCAAGCAGAGCAAGACCAAGAGATGGCCCCGGACTGCCAGATAGCCAACTGCTCTCAATATGTTCCGCCGCCACGATGAAGCCATTTCCCAAGCGGACCCTTACCGCGCTTATGGCGATCCGCTCCGACACCGCGCCCAGAGGTGAAAACGCACACATGAATCCAACACAAACTCATCCGGGCCATTACTGGCACACAAACGATCCCGCAGACCTCGCTTTCAATGAGTCCGGATCGGATCAACCGCAGACGATCCGCTGTTACAACATGCAGGACCATCTCAACAAGGGAGAATTCCGCGACGTTCCCGTTGCCATGCTCGAATACCTCGGAGCGGGCATCTTCGGTGAAGCGCGTCCGAGCGGCCTCGCCTCCACGACCCGCTGGACGGGGTCCAGTCATCGTTACGGGATCTACCGCAACCCTTGCGGGCTCTATCGCACCGGAGTTGCGATCCTCGAGTGTCACGGCGGAGGCATGCATGGCTATGCCTTCGACAACCTCGTCGCCGGCGAAACATGGGAGCACATCGCGATCCACTTCGCACCAGAGATGATCTGGAACCTCTGCAACCAACTCGCTCATGCATACAGCACGGCCCGAGACGCGGAACGGCACGCAATCTGCACTGCGTTCCTCGAAGGACGTCTGAAGAGCAGACGCAAGGGCGGGAAGCGGTGGGTACAGGTTCTGCCGCGCACACTCCGAACGGTTGACGCGCAGGCTGCTTCGTAGCGCAGCCCGGTGCACAGTAGCCGAGGGATGCGGGTCTGACAACACCGGTCTCAAGATGCAGAAAGGATGCCCAATGGCGATCGCCGAAGGATACAAACACAACTTCAACGAACTGATCCGCGCCGTATCCAACGGCGATGCGGCCCTGCTCGAAACGACAGAGAAAGCAACGGGAAAGCCAGCCGTCATCATGGTAGCCGTCGCCTTCGATGGGAAGGAGTACCAGCTTACTCCCATGGCGCGCATGTTCGATGGCAACCCATATGACGAGCTCGACCCGCCCTCCGCGTCGATCGAAACCGCCTGAGCCGCGCCCCTTCGCTTGTTACCCGTGTCCACACCAATACTTCCTTCCGGCCGGAGGCTTACGCGCATGAAATCACCCCTCGTCTTTACGAGAGACCAGATCACAAACATGGCGATCACCATCCTGCGAGCTACCAAGGATGGAGACATGCTCGCTCCTCACCATCTCAAGCTCGTCGAACTGGCCGTTAACAACATGCTGAATGAAGACGGCCTCGCTCTTTTCCACGGACTCCACAGCAACGCGACCAAGGCGGGAGGCTACACCACACCTTTCCTGTTCGGCATCGAGAACCTGACGATTGATCACCACGGAGTGGTGCGCTGGCGCGGCACCGCGGTTGAACAGTTCGACCATGCGGTGTGGCGGCAGCCGGGATGGCGCGAGCGCATGCTCGCTGACGCCCAAGAAGTGGCCGCGCGCTGTCGATCCCTTGAAGCAAAAGGAATCCAGCCAACCGCTCCGCTCTTGCTTCAGTCGCGCTGAAGCTCGTGCTGCATAACAGCATCTGCCCTCAGCCCGACGCGGCTGAAGAAGTGCAACTGCACACCTGAAGGGAGGTTTCCGATGCTGAAGACAGCCATCATCGAATTCATCGCCGAGATGTACTCGACAACAGTCGAGGAAGTCGCGAGAGATATTCGGTCCCTGGAAGGAGCCGAAGAACCACTCAACCAGTTTTGCAAAGCAATGGAAGAAGCCGGCTACTGACCCGAGCAGTCCCCCACGAAGGAGCCATTATGTCTAAAGAGAACGGAATGCCCGTCGTCCCCGATGAGAAGACGATGCCACTCCGCGCGACCGAAGGCGCGGCGAACGAGAAGATGCAGGATCAAGCAAGTGCGCCATCCTCAATCAAGGTTGCCATCGAATGCGATATCGACCTCGCCCTTCTCCGCAAGCAGAAGCGCGCAGTCGTCGAACTGCGCGAAGGAACGACAGTGACGTACGAACAGGAGACTGCAGCGGAAGGCTTGCTGAACCTACTCGACTTCATTCAAGATTCCATCCTTGAACAGGGTCTGGCCACGGAGGAGGACATTTTCCCCCGACTGCCCCAACTCTTCGATCAGGGGCCATCAAGCCTCAACGCCGCAGCGTGAGCATTGACCAATCCTCGCCGCTTGGGATGATGGGACCGGTCGGCCACAGACGGCAGGTGCTGGTCAATTGATCTTGCTTGCTGGTAGCTTGACTCGCACTCCCAGCGTCTCGTCGTGGTTCCACCCGTCGTCGCCCATCAAACGAGCATGATCCGTGCCTTTGGCTTCGAACGCAGCAACCGTATCCTTTAAGATGTTGCGCACGTAATCGTGGTCGCTGATCCCCGCAGGACGGGGATAATCAGCCTTCCCGATTTCCAGTTCGAACAGCAGTTCCTGAAAAGGCGGAGCCAGCGTCCCGAATGGTTCATGAAAAATCTCTCCGAGAACTTCATCCCAAACAGCCGCTGGAACGCCCAATTGTTTGAGAGGCTCATAGACCTCGGGATACGCCTCGACAGTTCCTTGCTTGTGCCCGCCCATGACCTGCCCTCGATCCAATTCTAGTAGCCGCACCGTCAACGAGTGAGTTTTCAGAAACGCCCGATGACAATCATCGCAAAACGCCAAGTGAATCTGCAGTAAAGCCCATTCTTCCTCAGAGATATTCCCGGAGAAAAAGCGCGCGCACAAGCTGGCTAATTCCGCGTGCAGTTGCGCAGTCATTGGCTGACCTCCGTCCTCGTGCAGACGCGAGTGCTTCCCGTTTGTTTCAGCTTGCGGGCAACCCGCACGGAGAGCAACCGGAAATGCCAGAATTGGCCAAAGTTACCCCAGGGGATGAAGGAATCGGCGAAGCTAGCCCGCATGCAATGCTGTCACTGGATCAAGCGTGATGCCCTTCAGGCAGGGACGAAACAGGCTGCGGTAGAGACTCACTGTGATACTCGGCGGTTTGGCACTTGCCGAAATTCGCATCCAGCTTCTTGATTGCTGACAATATGCCCGCGACTTCAATAGAGGCAGCCCGAACGGATAAGCGCATAAACAATCCACATCGTTGGCGCGCGATCTCCTGAAATCTTTGAAGCCTTCAGGCTGACCGTTCAAACGGCGCTCCCATCGCGCCGTAAGGGGCGGTCCAATACCGCGCGGGGGTCCCGGGGGAATTGATTATCCCAAGCGGTGACCAAGTGTAATCGCACAAGAGTGGGGAAACAGCGCAGAATAAATCCAAAGCGCGGCTGGTACGCTGTCCTTAGTTTCACCAGCTGTTCAAGTGCAACGCGGGGGCCGATGCGCCTCTGAAAGAAGGCCACCTCTTCGGCGAGTTGCGCCGGACGACAGTGGTAGCAGTAATAGCAGTTGTGAACCGAGCGCTTCAGCGCCTCCATTGCGTACTTCGTAGCCCCTGGGGTAAACGGATACGCGACCGCCGTGAAGAGCAACTGATTGAAGAAAGAGAAGAACGCCTTGGCAACATCAAGCCAGCGGATTGGCAGCAGCGGAACCTGAGTGAGCAAATCCTCGCCCCAGGCCGTGACGCCCGATCCAACAATACTGGGAATCGCCACGCGATCCACAAATCGTGCCTGCACGGCGGAGATATCGAGAATACGAGCCGGGTCTCCTGAAAGCAAGTCACTTCGCGTGCAAATGAAGAATGAACGAACGTTCGCCGTGATGCGGTCGGCAAGTCCGTCCCACGCGCCGCGCTCGTATGAGTATCGCTTCGCAACGCCGCAGCTTGCTTCAAGTTGCGAGATCGTGTCCCGCAATCTCTGCTTGTCTTTTCCCGTCGCGCTGTCGGCAACGACGATCAGGAGGTCCACATCGGAAAATCCGGAAGTGTAGCTGCCCGTGGCTGCACTGCCGAATAACACCACACTGACGACTCCGCGATCCGGGTTCGAACAGGCAGAAATAACTGAAGAGACGTACTGATCAACAACTGGTGCCAGGAGAGGCATCGCGATCAATCCTCAAACGTCGGCTTGTGCTGACCGACCTCGATCTCAATTGAAGATAACAGGCGCGTTACTCGTTGAACTACCGCGCACAGGAGCCGGGGAACAATTTTCAACTTGGCCTTCTAAGGCTCACCGAGAATGGAAAGCATATTCCCCCGCCGCGTCTCATTCGTGCCGCGTGGAGGGTTGTGCCGGGATCTTGCGCTGGCGTGAAAGACAGAACCACGCATTGGTGTTGTGCTCGCGGAATTCCGCTGATCGCAACTCGACGATCTCCAGCACAGGCTCGATGGCAAGAGTGATCTCTTGTGCCGAGCGGCGCGGCGGGCCGACCTCGCGCGGCGGACCTTCGCTACTACCGATCAAGCTGAGCCACAAACCACCCGGCCGCAATGCGGCAGCGACTTGGGCCGCGAACCGCTGCCTTTCGCCTGGTTCGTCGAACACATGAAAACAACCGCGGTCGAACACGAACTGGAACGGGCCACCGGGCGGAGGCGTAGCGAGAAAGTCCCACGTTACAAAGCGGCAGCGCAACGCACGTCGTCCCATCTTGGCGTGCGCTCTTTCGATGGCGAGGGGCGAGACATCAACTCCAAACACTTCGAACCCGCGTTCCGCCAGCCAAATAGCGTTCGTGCCAGTGCCTGCGCCGATCTCAAGAGTCGGGCACGGCTTAACCGCGCCCGAAGTGACGAACTCGACGAGCAGAGGCTCTGGTTGCCCGGTGTCCCAGGGGAGCTGTCCCGACGCGTAGCTCTCATTCCATGAGGGGTGCGGCATCACGATACGAGTTTAGCTCCAACCGCGTCACCCCTGATTGCAACCCCCTCAATGTCCCGCCTCCGAAGGCACTCTCATGCCGACGCAATTCGTTTCTCTTCAAGATCTCGCCACCGGGGGCCAACTAGCCCTTCCGTTCCATCATTCAAGGCCTACGCCGACAATCTCAATCACTCCTGAAATCGAAGAAATGCTCGCCGGTTCCTGTGCTGTCGCCATCGGTGTCAGCGGAGGCAAAGACAGCCAGGCCTGCGCCCTCCGCTTGACGCAATACCTCAACGACGTGGGGCACACGGGTCCCAGGGTTCTCGTGCATGCCGACCTCGGATCTGTGGAATGGGAGGACAGTCTTCCCGCCTGCGAGAGGCTTGCGGATCGCCTCAACCTTGAGCTGATGATCGTCTACCGTAAAGCCGGCGGGATGATGACGCGATGGCGGCAGCGGTGGAAGAACAACGTGCTGCGCTATCAGGAACTGTCCTGTGTGCGATTGATTGTTCCATGGAGCACTCCGTCGATGCGCTACTGCACGTCGGAGCTGAAGCTCGCACCGATTGCCTCCGCGCTGAAAAAGCGCTTCCGCACGTGCCCCATTATCAATGTGTCCGGAATTCGCAGGCAAGAGAGCGCCATGCGGAGCCGTATGCCGATCGCTCAGCTCGAATCGCGCCTCACCCGCGCGCACTTTCCGGGCTTCACGTGGAATCCGATTCTCGACTGGAGTCTGTTCGAGGTCCTCGCCGAGATTCGACGGAGCGGGATGCGGCTGCATGAGGCTTACGAGGTATACCGGTCCAGCCGCGTGAGCTGCGCGTTCTGTATCATGAGCTCGGCTCACGACCTCTCCGCAGCGGCCAGTTGCGCGCATAACCACGCCGTCTACCGGGAGATGGTCGAGCTCGAAGCAGAGTCCACCTTTGCATTCCAGGGCGCGCGATGGCTCGCCGACGTAGCGCCGCAACTACTCGACCCCGATCTCCGCGCACGCATACAGCAAGCCAAAGAGAAGGCCCTCGAGAGGCAGCGCATCGAAGCCGAAATCCCCGACCACCTTCTCTATTCAAAAGGATGGCCGACCGTGATGCCGACCTTCGGCGAGGCGGAGCTCATCGCAAGCGCCAGACTACGCATCTCCGCTCTGATCCCGATCTCGTGCGCTTTCCTGACAGCGGAAACCGTGCGAGCCAGGTATGCGGCGCTGTTAGAAGCGAAAGCAACCAGACACCTCACATCCTGATGAAAAGGAGCTTGCCATGGCCGTCGATCGAATTGGTAGAGCGATGAACGCCGGCAGACGATGGGCTAGTCGTCAGTTGAAAGATGGCATCGAGATCACACCCTCGACCGCGGAAAAGGCAGCGCAAGGCCGCTTCCAGCACAGAGGTTTGCAGCACCTCTTTATCATCGCCGCGCTCGAAGTCCTGTTTGACGCCGGTTCCACTGCCGGCCGTGCTATCGGGTCAGCGTCCAAACCGGCCGCATAAATCATTGACCGCCACTCTCGCTCTTCGCTGACTTCCCTACGTCGTCTCAGCCCGTCTCTCAATTCGCCCCTACGTAAAAACTACCACTCGAATCAGCTGCGGCGCATTCGCGCGCTCTCAGGGAGGACTGTCTATGCGACCCAGGACTCCTCCCAATGTTATGCGGCTGGCCGAAAACAAACCGCACGGCTCGCGCGAGAAATACAAGGCTGGATGCAGATGCCTGCTTTGCAGAGCCGCGAACGCGCGATACGAGGCGGCCAGGGCCAGCGAACGCGCTTCGGGAAACTGGAACGGCCTTGTCCCGGCAGAGACTGCACGCAAACACATCCTGAAACTCTCTAGGCAGGGTATTGGACGCCGCGCCATCGCGGCAGCTTCCGATATCGCCGAGAAGGTGATCGCGAGGATTCGATCCGGCGCACAGTCGAACGTCCGCAAAAGCACGGAAGAGAGAATCCTTGCGGTATCGAACCAGGCCCCGAGCGATGGGGCGCTTATTCAGGCCGAGCACACATGGAAACAGATCAGGACGCTGCTTGCCGATGGCTTCACTAAGGCGGAGTTGGCGCGCAGGCTGGGTTATCGCTTTCCGTCGCTCCAGATCGGAAAAACCAGGATTCGGGCACGCACTGCGGCGCGTGTCGATCGGCTCTTTCGCATGCTGATGAAGGAATGACCGCGAAGCATGCTCGGTTCCGTAACCGATCTCGGAGTTGGGCAATCCGCAAGATCGAGGCGTTCCATGAAAGCTCTTGGCAACGGAAGCTTCGCGAGTGGCGCGGGACGCCCCCTTCGGTCCACAACGACCATTCCGCCAGGAGGCCGCCATGCATGTCCGCATAACACACATCGATGGCAAGCTTCCTAATCTCGCCTTAATGGCGATCTCCGGGATTCACCGCAGCCGCGGCGACTCTGTCTATTTCACACGCGACGTCGATCGCGGCCTTTTCGAAGAAGACTACGACCGTGTTTATGGAAGCTGTATCTTTCGGTTCAGCCAATTTCGCCTCCAACGATTCATGAAGAACTTTCCTGATGCTGTCGTGGGAGGCACAGGAGTGCAGCCGCCCAACTTGATTGGCATCGGCGGCGCGAGCAATGCGACTGCGATCACTGTCGAGTCCGCAGTCGGAGAGCCGCAGATGCTCGACTACTCGCTCTACCCGGACTACCTAGCCTCACTGGGATTCACGCAGCGCGGTTGCCGGCTGTCATGCAAGTTCTGTGTCGTCCCGCAGAAGGAAGGCAGGAATCGCTCGGTCAAATCCATCTCCGAGATCTGGCGCGGCCCTGGCCACCCGAAAAGACTTCATCTCCTCGATAACGATTTCTTCGGCCAGCCCCGGGAGCAGTGGCGACACCGCATCCGTGAGATTCGCGAAGGCGGTTTTCGAGTCTGCCTCAATCAGGGCATCAATGTGCGGCTGATCGACGAGGAGGCCGCCGAAGCGCTCTCGAGCATCGAGTACCGGGATGACCAATTCCAGAAACGGACTCTCTACACGGCCTGGGACAACCTGCACGACGAGACGATTTTCTTCCGGGGAATCGGCCGGCTCAATCGGGCCGGTATTCCCTCGCGGCACATCATGGCCTACATGCTGATCGGCTTTGATCCCGCCGAGACGTGGGACCGCATCTGGCACCGCTTTCACCGCATGGTCGAGCGGGAGATCCGCCCCTATCCGATGGTGTATGACCGCTCGCGCACGGATCTGCTCTGCTTTCAACGCTGGGTGATCCGAGGTCTCTACCGCAGAGTGCCCTGGAACGAGTATCGCCGAGCGACAAAGAGCGCGGAAAGTGTCGCTGCGTGGGAGCGAGCTGCGAAAGCGGCAGCCTGAGAACTTTCATGCACTCCGCAACGGCGCGTCGAGGCATTCGCAAGGATTGCCGGAAGCCATCACGAGACCAAGAGAAATCACCGCAACCAGTAGTAACGGATGGAGAACATATGAACAACCTGGATGAAACATTAGACAGCGCCCGTCGGGTTCGGCTGCAAGAGATCAACACGAACACGGGTGATCGAGCAAGGCTCGAAGAGCGGTACGGCAGGGTATGGGACACGGAGGAACTGCGGACGGAGTTCGAAGTTCTGGGGTTTATGGCGCCGTTTGTCGTCGTGAGGCGCAGGAGCGATAACCAGAAAGGCAGTCTGGAGTTTCAGCACCACCCACGCTTCTATTTCTCCTTCACCGAGGATCGTTAAGGGCTAATCGTTATGAACGAGTCCAGAATCAACGTGGTTGAGGCCTCCAGGTTGCAGTGGGCGGAATTCGACAGGGGCAAGCACAGCGCAGCCGGTGACATTCATGCCTCGTACAGCGCCGACACGATCGCATTTCAGAGCACAGTCAGGAGGCCGTTTCTTTGGCGCGGAGAGGCGTGGATCGCAGTCGGCCTGACCGGAATTGGCGGAGTTGAACAAGCAGAGGCAGTCCGTCTCGTTGCGGCTGAATCATTCAAGGGGACCATAACCACGTATAGGAACAGATGCGCCAACGAAAGAGCGGCGAGAGCGGCGCGCAGAGACCCTATGGGCTTTTACCATGGCGTGCGAGTCAAACGCGGCGGCGCGACATATGTGCTCTCAGGCCCCGAGGAAAGATTCGTTGCCGGAACGCCTTCGCTTTTTGAAGATTCCGCTCCCCCGTTCGCGCCAATGCAGGTCAACATCTTCTGAACACCGCCACACTACTGCAAGCCTTGCGGAGAGAGCCATGGAACACCAATATCACGCTCAGCGATTTCGTCTGCTGCCTGACGGCAGGCAGGTGGGCACGGTTCACGTGGGAACGATCCTATATATCCAGGACGGCGTCAGGCCCTTCAGGTTTCCAGACCGCATCATCCGCCGGGAACCGTGGAGAGTCGAGGCGTGGATCCCCAGGCAATACACGGTGCGCGACCCACTCACCGGGTTCTATCGCAGCGTCCCGTGCGCCGGCGGGCACCTCGCGCTCGTTCGGTCACTGCGCGATTCCCGACGGACAGCGCAGGTTGCTGACTGGTTGCTTCTCAGATGTGCGGATGCCGGCCTTGCCTGGTGATTCACCGAAAGGATCGAAGAACTTAGGGAACGGAGCAGAACAACACGGCGGACAGGGGCAAGCCACTGTCATAGCCAGCATCCTCCCCAGTGAGCTTGGCGTCCTGATCTGGTGATCGGGGACGGCACGGCTTCCCAACCGCGCAGAAGACCTGGCACCGTCACTATATCCCAACACGCCCAATGGCGAATATTAAAAATCCGCTTACTAACGGCGGAGTAGCGTGCGTCGATCGCCGGCAGCCACCGGAAATGAGAGAAGAATCGGTTTCCCTGTGATCGCGCAAAGGTTGGTTCAATGAATCCTCGGGCGCGTTCACCGACGCCCGTCGCGCATTCATCGGCAGCGCGCGCAAACGACATTCTTCAGCGAGAGGAGACTGCCATGAGCAGCAGTGCAGCAACATGCCTGACTCCCCGCGCGGAGCTTCAGACTCCAACCACAGAGGCTGAGCCCACCCCACGCCGCAAGAAGAGAGTACGTCGTACCCGGATTGAAGCATGGCAGATCGATCGAGAAGCGGTAAGATGCGTCATCTCTCACGCTGCGTACCTCGAACTCGAGAGCTTGCGGTCGCAACAGCTTCCTGAAGATGCGGACGAGCGAGTCTTCTGGCCGATCGCCCGGCAAAAGATGGTACAGATGGCGCAAGAACACCCTGATGCTGCCGTAAAGATGATGAAGGCAAAGATAGGCGCGGTCGGAGCAATGCTCGGCATTTCACCTGAAGTGATCGATAAGTTGCAGGGGCAAGTCAATCTGCCACGTTTCGTTGAGGCTGCTCTATCCAATGCTGCCATCCAGGAGTTTCAACAGGATTCGCGATTCCGGGAACTCTGGACGGAAGAGACGATTCGCGCGGATCCGCCAATGCGGGTCGAGTTCGAGCACGCGGTTGTCCTGGGCTGCATTCACGATGCCGGAGACATCGCGAAGAGCAAACATTGGGGAATGATTGTCGCTCTTGAGCCGCTGCAGCCCGACGATCGGCTGTATCCGCGCAACATCACCTACATGTTGAAGGCGACCAGCAAGCTTCGGATGCGCTGGGAATTCAGGGATACTTTCAAAAACGTGCTGGGCGACAGACGCGGACTGGTGAATGACGCCATGCGTAACGGCAAACGGGGCTTCATAGCGGAACTCAGCGTGACTGACGCCAAAGCAATCCGGGACAGACTCGACGTCGCGCCCGAGCAGTTCTGGCAAATGGTTCGATGCGGAGAGCGATTCGGTCCGAACGGGATCGCAACCTTCATGAGGACACTCGAGGAAAAGACCAAAGGGTATTTCCTGCCATTCCCGGAGCCTGAGCCCAAACTCATCCAAATCCAGCCGGCTCGGGCTGGATAATCACGCCTGCGTTCACCAGACACGAACGATGGTCGTTCGCACACCGATGGCGGAATCATTGCGTCCCAGGGGTATCCTGAAATCGGGACTGCCATGAAGAAAGGTCTGCTGCGCGGTAATAAATTCAGCCGAAGCCATACGACTGTGATTCCAGAGGCGGTAGAATTTCTGGCGTACGCCAAGGGCATAGCCATGGTCAATAAGATCTCGATCGGACTGATTACACCATGCCCCTCAGGTCCTATCCGAATCAAGATCAAAACCGATCCGCACGCCTTGCGCATCCAGGTTCGTGGGAGAAGCGCGGTGCAAACCTTCTACATCTATGGTGGCGATCTGAGTGCCATCGAGCAAAGCCTACTCAAAATTCCCGCTATCCAAGACAAGCTATAACCTCATCCCAGCCTTCCTGCCGTGACAACCGCAGCAGTGAGTAAACCCAAGGAGATTTACACCACCCGATTTTTATCGATGGATCTCCCGCATAGGTTCCAACAGTTGTTTGGTTCCCCACCATCGCCAGGATTTCAATGGCATTCGTTAACGTCTCATCGACGCCGTTCTCGGCAATCTCCATAGCCTCGGCCAGCAGGAAATGCAGCAGAACGGGTGATTCTCTCAGCGTACGATTCAACGCGAGGAATTGGGGGTCCCCAAGAGCTTCGATCGCTTGGCGGTTCGTGCTCGACTAGGCGCGGGATCAAGGAGTCTTGGCCGTGATGCGTTTTGTTCCGGCAACCGGTCCTCCAGAACCATCATCAGCAGCGATTTATGGACGCGGATACGGTTTTTGTAACTAATATATCCAAGCCTTCTAAAACGATTCATGAAGAAGCTGACGCGTGACCTGGTGGTGCCGATCATATCTGCAAGGGTTTCCTGAGTTATCGGTTGAAGCAGCGTCTCCGGGCCGGACGCGTTGCCGTAGTCCGCCATCAGCAGAAGGGTTCGCGCGAGGCGCCGCTCACTGTTGTTGAATAGCTGATCGACCAGATCAGCCTGGGTTCTTGTGCTCCGGAGTGCGAGAAACTGAACGAATCGGTCTGAGAATGCATTTTCCTCGTGGAGGACCCGAGTCAGCTCTTCGGAAGCAATTTTGAGCACCATACAAACCGTAGTGGCCGTAGCGCTGGTCGTGCGGAACTCGTCTGGTCCGGCCATGCACTCCTCACCGAAAAAGTCTCCCGGTGAGAGGAGCGTAACCGTGGCTTCTTTGCCGCCTTTAGAGACAATGGTGAGCTTTGCGCGGCCCGTCTGAAGATAAAACAAACTGTCGGCTCGGTCTCCCTGAGAACAAAGGATCTGTCTCGCCCTGAGACGAATGATTTTTCGTCCCGCCCCCGCAGTCGCGAGGTATGTGTCCGTATTGAACGATCTCGCGCGTTTTTTGGGCATAATCAAGGATCGCACCGCAAGCGGCAATGGTCTGTGCCGTCTAGCTCAGTCGCCGCATTAACCGGAAACGCAACGAGGTCACACCTCCGAAAGTTTGAGCGAATAGTGGGGTCGCACCTGGTTTTGACTCGTCCACGGGCCCCAGAACTGATTTAGTTACAAAGCTTCCCTGAACGGGATAGATCAGCGAGGCAAAGTCCAATGAGACGGTACGTGCAGCGCGTTCATTCTTCACTAGTTCATGATCTTCAAGCCGTTAGAAACGTTAATCAATCCAGGGCACACTCAAAAATCGGCACCACCGGCACCCGACTGTTGCGCATGCAATCGCATACCAGCATGAGCAATATTGTCCAGACGGGATGCGAAAGCTGTCTCTACCCTTGCTTGGTTGGGCCTTAGCCCCGAAGCTCTTGGTAAAACGCCAGCCGTCCGGGAGCTCACAGTAGCAATGCTGGCTATACCAGTTAATAGCAAAAGAGGGAGAACAAAATGAACACAGGCACCAAAGACGAGCTTAAGGGTTCGGCACATGAGGTAAAAGGCGCTATCAAAGCGACGACTGGCAAAGTGACCGGCAATTCGAAACTCGAAGCTGAAGGCCACGTCGAAAAGGCGGCTGGAAAGCTCCAAAAGAAAGTCGGAGAGGTTGAAAAAGTTCTAGAAAAATAGGTGCTCGGACAAAGCTCTTAAGAGCCAAATGCAAAGCCCCCCGATCCCGACCGCCATGCAAAATGGTGCCGCTACTTTGGGGGACTTTGACTGCTGCGGAGTTTTTTTGCCGATTGCTTAACTCCGAAAGCTTGCCTGTCCACACCGCCTACAGAATGTAACTGTACCCCGCTTCCTATCTGCCGGAACAGTGCGGGCAGAAACTGAAGCGCACAGGAAAGGGATTTCCAATGTTACTCATCGTGTTGATTATTGTTTTGCTGCTTCTATTTGGTGGGGGTGGAGGTTATTACGGATATCGGAGATGGGGAACAGGCGGCGGAGTCGGCATCGTTGGACTGGTGCTGATCGTTCTTGTGGTTCTTTACTTCTTTGGCGGATTGCATCTTCCCCGCTGACGTTAAGCGGGATTCCGTGACTTGAATGCGCTCCAAGACGCTCACCAATATTTTGCGGGCTTTCCTATGGTCCTAGAAGGGGCAGCAATGAAATCGCTTAAGGTATTCTGGTTAGGATTTGTCGCGCTAACGATAGTCGGGGTGCTGATCGGGTGTGAAAAGACGGCCACGCAGTCACCCGATGTTTCTGGCAGCATCCGTAAATCACTCGATCAAGCCGGCCTCAAAGATGTTTCCGTCAGCCAGGATCGAGACAAGGGCGTAGTGACCCTTGGCGGACATGTTCCAGCAGACACTGGCAAATCACAAGCCGAATCGATCGCCAAAGCGATCGCGGCTGGGCAAGTAGTTGCAAATCAGATCGCCGTGACCCCTCCCGGTGGCGAGAACGCCGCAAGGACAATGAACTCCGATCTCGATACCGGGATCGAGAAAAACCTGGACGCCGCTCTCATCCAAAACGGGCTGCACCGAAACGTGAAATATGGCGTCAAGAATGGTGTGGTTACCCTCACCGGCGAGGTCAGCTCCCATTCCGAGCGTGCTCAGGCAGAACAGATTGCTTCTTCGATTCCCAATGTAAGGCAGGTGGTAAACGAATTGCAGTCCAGAAGCCAAAAGGCAAGCTCGTCAAACTAAGGGTTGCCACCGTTGGTCGCGTCCTGAAGTTGAGAAGCGGACAGCTCATTGCGGCTGGATGCCGCGCATATAGAATCAGGCCCAAGCAGACAAGCAGCGCATCTTAATCGCTGTGCGTACGGGACACACACAGGACGGGATAAAGCGCCTCCAGAGCCGCGCCGCTGACCTGCATGGCTACAGCTTTTATTCGATCAATCAAATCGACCGCAAGCATCGTGTCAATCAGATCACGCGACGTATCGTGTAGCACATGCAGGCCGGTATAAATAACGAAGAATCCCACCGCAAAAGCGCCGTAGTGATTTGCTGCAAGAATGCCTCGGCGACCAGAAAGCCACTGCCAATCTGGCGGTCGACTCGGACCCTCAGCATGGACTTGCTAGTTCGAACCACTATGGCAGTGAGCAGTGGCAGAAGTGAGTAATCCGGGGCCGGGGCATGCATCTAGGTAATGTTCTCGAGAGATCGAAAGCATATCCGAATGCCGCCCGGCTTAAGTGTCAGCCCGACACTTAAGTCGCCCCCACTCCTCGATTCGGCCATATCCGCACGGGTGATTTTGGTCCGGCAGCTTCGCCGCCGACATCATGCCAATCAATACAGCGATTGACGCAAGCATCCCCAGCACATTCCAATCCCGCGGCAACGCCGTACGCAGATCCAGCTGCGTACCCAATCGAGACGTTCGAAGCGGCGAGAATGCAACTCGCGGCGATGTTCACCCAGCCACTCGCCTCCAAGACGCGGATCCTCGGGAACCCGGTATTCGGCCGCACTGCGCGCGATTCCCTGAGGCCCTCCCGGAATTTGCGGTTCGACTGACTGCCGAACCCGGAGACACAGTCCTCGACCCGTTCGGAAGAAGCCTGCCGACCGTCTGGGTCGCTCAGCGTCTTGGCCGCCATTTCATCGTGGGCGACCGAAGCCGCCATTATCTCGAGGGCGGAATCCTGCGGTCATTGCCGTGAGCAGCCTTCCGTCTCTCAGGTTTCCCATCTGACAAGGAGACTTCCCATGGAGCGTTCTACAAGAACAGCGATCAAGCCGCCACCGGGTCAACCTGGAAATCACATAAGCGGTGAAGGCGGACCCCAAATGGAAGAGAGGATCGAAAAACTCACCGAACTTCTCAGCAATGCACCGGCTATCGAGAACGGCCTGACCTTACCCAGTGTCCCAAGCCGCTACGTCGCTCTTGAGCAGAGCGTCTTTGGCGATACGCTCTGGGCCTACTTCGACGACCTGATGACAGGGATCATGCAACAGCTGGAAGCGAGTGACACCAGCTTCGTCGACCGGATTCGCGTCCACGACCTCAATACCGGCCAGATCTACGCGCCGAAGTGGACACTGGACTCTCTCTACGAAGTCCCGTGTTGAGACAGCCACCTGCCACCTCAGCTATCCCCACATGCCCAATCGAGAGGAGAAGCAATGCTATTCGATCTCTCGGATTTCCGTACGCCAGTCCCGGCCGGCGTGCAGGTGTTCGCATCGGGAGCGAACAGGGAATGTGAGATTCGGGGCTTTGCCCGGCTGGGAATCCCGGTCGGCGTCTCCGTCAATCAGTTGAACCAGGGTGCAGTCGAAGCTCTGATTGAACTCAACCAACCTGTCCTGGTGGACAGTGGCGCCTTCAGCGAAGTGTCTTTCACGTCCACCGGGACTCATACGGTCAAGCCTATTGACGAGGCAGAGTGGGAGAGTCGACTCGCGCTTTATCTTCAACTTGCATCGGCGTTGGGCAAACGGGCTATGTTCGTCGCCCCGGATAAGGTCGGCGACCAGCGCGAAACACTATCACGGCTTGGAAGGTATCGAGCGCACCTTGCGGCTGTGGCCGCGACCGGAGCTGTCATTCTCCTGCCGCTGCAGGTTGGCGCGCTGTCGCACGACGAGTTCCTCGATGCCGCCCAGAACGTCACCGGGCTTCAAATGACACCGGCCATGCCTATGCGGAAGGCTGCAACGACCGCGGAAGCGCTGCTTTCCTTTGTTGGAAAAGCAAAACCGCGACACATCCACCTACTCGGCATCGGCATGGAGAACCGCCGCACGGAGAAACTGATTCGAGCGCTTCGATATGTGAGTCCGACGACATCTATCAGCATGGACTCGAATCGCCTGCGCGCTGTGGTCGGGAAGAACCGTCCCCTGACGCAGCTTGAGACAACACTCCGGTCGACGGCTGCAGAAAGTCTGTACGGCGCAGTGGAATCCCCCATTCTCAGGCTCAATGGAGAAGTGCTCGATTACACCGACCTGATCGCATTTCCGTCGCTGTGGGCGACTCCCGAGCAATTGACAGCGATTGCCGGCGCGCTCAACCTGCCGCAACAGGCTTGCCAATCGTTCACCACCTCGCCCGATGAATTCCTGCAGGCGCAGTGCGTGGAATTTGGCGACCTCACCTGGATCGAACATCCGATTCTGGCTCAGGAGCTTGATCGAGCGTGGCACCAGTTCGTTGACCACAAACTCCGATCAGGGCTCCGGAGTGCGGCGATTGCGGATATCTTTCGAGACGCACGCATCTCGAAGCAGGCCGAGCAGGCCGCGTGAACCCACCAGAAAGAGGATCGATCATGACATTCGTCTGTAATGACGGCGGCCGAGCTGCGGCCGGCTTTCATGGCCGTGCCGGCGACTGCGTAGTACGCGCGATCGCCATTGCTACCGGAAAGCCCTATCGCGAGGTCTACGACGCCCTGAATGCGCTTGCCGCAACCGAGAAAATCGGGAAGCGAAAGAAGAAGAAATCCAACAGCCGCAGCGGAGTGTACCGGCAAACCTATAGCCGCTATCTCCGGTCTCTCGGCTGGCGATGGACACCCACCATGTCAATCGGCTCAGGTTGCAAGGTCCATCTTCGGGCGTGTGAATTGCCGCGTAGCACTCTCATTGTTCGTCTTTCGCGGCATCTGACGGCGGTCATCGACGGGGAGCTTCATGATACCCACGATTGCTCGCGTGGAGGAACGCGATGCGTCTACGGCTACTTCGTGCAGCCGTCTCGCGATTCGAACGTACTGAGTTGACTGTGTAATCAGAAAGGCTTAAGGCACCGCAGGATGTCCCACCAATGAAGCAGCAAGCAGTACAGCGATTAGCGCCTCACTCCTGCCTAAGGATTCCCAGTCTTGCGACACTTCACGTCACCGACGCGAGCAAGACCGACCCTTCTTCTCCCGTGATGCGACCCTACGACAACCATTGAGCTCCACGCTATACGACAGTCTATTTGTCTGCAGGACGCCTCTCTTCTTTCTTTCCCTTTCCACCCACACCAAACTAAGGAGAACCACGCACATGCTCCTCACCATGGAGTCAAAGACAGCGGCTGCCCACAAACTCGAGCAACTGATCGCTCAAGGGCGAGCCAAGGCAGGCGAGGTCATCGACCACGTCATGAACAACCAACCCGCCGACCGTCTGCAGTCCGGCGCTACTCTCTCGTTCGACGCCGGGGACGGACACGGTGTCCATGTCAGCTTTGGAGATTCCGAGGCGGGAACGATTCGCCTGAAGCTGCATCGCCACGCTGTTCAGCAGATGGCCCAGACTACGGACCTGCCCATCAAGTTCATTGATGGGCTGCTCACAACCCCCGAGACGTGGGCAAAAGAACTGCTCGCTCACAACCTGAGCACGATGTTCAGCAATCGCTTCCGGAAACAGCGGTATCTGCTCCGTTCCGTTCAAGGAGAGGTTCGAGGCTTCCTGTCAGACCGCTATCGCCGGCTGGACTCAAGGCCGATCATCGAAGCCTTCGCCACTGAAGTCCAGAGGAAGGGGGCAATGCCTTACGCCGGATATGTCACCGATACGAAGGTCGCGATTCAGGCCATCATGCCAGAGGTCTACGAACCAGTGCCGGGCGAACTCGTTGCGTACGGTCTGAGCCTTGAAAACTCTGACTTCGGAAACGGCGCACTGTCTGTGCGTGCCTATCTACTTCGCATCTGGTGCTCGAACCTGGCCATCACGCAGGAAGAGATGCGTCAGGTCCACCTTGGCCGGAGGCTCGACGAATCGATGATTTACTCGCAGAGAACCTATGAGCTCGATGCCGAGACGACCGTGAGCGCCCTCCGCGATGTGATCGGGACCCAGCTCAATGCCGAGTCTCTCCACAATCGCATGGAGTCGATTCGCCAGGCAAACGCTACGGCGGTCGACCCCTCGTCCGCGAAGGAGACGCTCAAGAAGGTGCTGCTGAAGTCGGAAACCGACGAGGTGATCGACGCTTACAACTCACCCGACACCTACAATCTGCCGGCAGGCAATACTAACTGGCGGCTTTCAAACGCCATCTCCTGGGTCGCCGGGAAGACAGAGGACACGGAACGGAAGCTGGAACTGATGAAGATCGCCGGCGACGTCCTCCCGAAGCCCAGCGGCATAGCCGTAGCGCCAACTGCCAAGGCCGCTTAAAGACACGGATGCATGGGAAAGGCTCTGTTTTCCCATGCATCCGCACGCCATGTCCATGACCGAGGAGGAGATGATGCCCGCCATAGCCGAAACCAACTCACTGTTCGAAATTGACGCCGAGCTTGACGATTTAATGGAAGCGATTCAGGAAGAGATCACCTCCAATGGCGACGCGTCGCCGATGCTTCTGGACCGCTTTCAGGAATTCTGCAAAGCTCACGGGGAAAAGGTCGATCGCATCGGCCGCTTTGTTCGCTCCATGGAAGCACGGACCCAGTTCTGCCGCTCCGAAGCTCAACGCCTCTCCGACCGCGCACGAGCCGCGGAAAGCAAGACCCTTCGAACCAAGTCGATGGTCCTTTACTACCTCAAGAGTCGAAATCTGAAGAAGATCGAAGGCATCGAGTTCACGTTAAGGGCCCAGACGAACTCACAGGACAGTGTGATCATCCACGATGAGGCACAGCTACCCATCGAGTACAAAACCGTTGGGATCGCCATCAATGGCGGACTCTGGAGTGCAATTCTTGATGTCTTGCCAGACGAACTCAAGCGGACGCTCAAAGGCGCCGTGAAAGACTCAACACCCGACAACGACGCAATCAAGCGCGCGGTTGCAAGACAGGAGCAGGTCCCGGGCGCCCAGGTCAAACGCGGAGAACATCTCCGCGTGGCCTGATGCCCGGCCCCCTGGATAGGCTGCCCTATTTCGTCACGGCCGCCTTTTTCTTTTTCTTCTCGGCCCACATGCGCTTCGCGGCATCGGAAATGGCCTTTCTTCCCGCTGAGGAGAGCTTCCTCCTTTTCGGCCCGGCCGCTTTTTTCGTGGCGGTTTTCTTCGCGGCCACTTTCTTTGCGGCACTCTTTCCAGCAACTGTCTGCATATTCCCCGAGGCCGCGGCTACAGAACCTGCAAAGAGCGAATCCCGCAACTTGGTGAGTCGCTCTATTTCTTTCGTCAGACGCTCAATCTCCTTGGTCAATTCCTTTGCTGCACCTTCGATGCTCATGCATCCTCCACGGTAAGCCCATTATCCGCCAGACTCAGGAGCCTGTCATGCCGATCAACAGACATGACCATCGGAGCCTGTCCTGGCAACAGGAACCATTATCACCCCAGTTGAACCGGACAATCCGATTGTGCCGGACTACAAGGTAACGAAGACGGGGCGCGGCTTTGTCGCCGACTACATAGGTACAGTCAGCAATTATGCCCACGGCTACAAGCACCTTGCGCCGCCCGACTTTCAGTGGCACAGGCGATTTGAGGTCTTCCTGCCCTTCACGGCTAAGCTCGCGGTGAAGTTTCCAGGTGGCGGCAAGCTTCATATTCTGAATGCGGCTTCTCCAGTTTCGGCACGCAAGACACGGCTTTTTGTGCCGTTGTGCCGGAACTTCGACAAAGACGCTCCAATCGAACAGACGCTCGATTTCAACTATCAGGTCTTTGCGGAAGACATTGAGATCGTCGAAACCCAATGTCCGGAGGATCTGCCACTTAACCTGCATGATGAAGCGCACTTCCCGGCGGATCGCAGTTCGGTCACCTATCGCAAGGGTCTGGCCGCGTTGGGGCTTGGCCGCCATTTCACGGCCTGAAGAATCGACGCTGTTGTTGCGGGGTTTGACGAGTCCGACGATACCCAGTCTCGGGGAGATTGCATTGAAGAGACGGAGAGTTCCAGGACTTATCGACCTATTCGAAGTCAGCGATCCCAATGAGATCAAGGTCCTCGTTCGCGACCCTCACTTCGATCGCAGGTTTGAAACAGCCACATGCCCTGTCAACTGGCTGCTTCTGAAACGATCCCTCAAGGTGCTTTCGTTCGGTGGATGCCGTTTCCCGACAATGATGCCGCGGGATGACGCAGAACGTGCATCGAGGCAACAGGAACTGTGGAACACCCTGAGCGAGAAAGCAGCCTTTATCCGAAGCGGCCCGGAGGAACTGGAGTCCCTGGCGGACTGGGTCAGAGGCACTGGCCCCGACGCCCAGGTGGGCATCCTGGTTTAGCAGCTATCTATACAGCTGCCCTTTTGATATCTATAAGATCAAGCTGTTCGAGACTGGCGAGGTCGATTGATGAGGCGCGTAACGCGTCTGCCAACTCGGAGACGCGCCGCACCGGAGAGTTGGGACTCGCGGTATCAACCACAAGAGCGCGGCAATTCAACTCTCGCGCACTTTCGAGAGCCTCCTGCCACGGATCGCCGCCACGCAAAGAGACATTCGCGCGGCCATCGCTCAGCAGAATCAGAAAAGTTGAGGGCGTCAGATAGGTCTTCGCGAGTTCTAGTGCGTGAGCCAGCGGAGTTCGACCACCGGTGGGGAGGTATTCAAGCGCCGTGGCAGCGTCATCAACTTGAGGCGAGGGTTTCAGTAACGTTTGAGCATCGGTTCCACGAAATGCAATGATAGCCACTTCGTCGTCTTTGCTGAAGGAGCGACGGAGCATACCAATGGCGGCACCCTTGACCAGACGCATCTTCTCCTGAGCAGCATGCGAACCGCTGGAATCGATGAGGAACAAATATCGAATTCCGGTCCGGGATGCGCGTACTTTCTCGTGCAAATCCGAGAGGCGGGGTTGAAGTGTTCCAGTTTCAAGCGCCGCGTGCGTTAGAGTTGCCCGAAGGTCAATCTCCCGGGGGCTCTCGGTCCGGCGCGTTTCCATAACCGGCCCCGAATGATCCAGACCCGTCTCGTGGCTTTTGCCACGTTGTTTAGTGTCGTCGACAGAGACAGAGATTGCCGGCGTCATGATTTCTTGGGGCGCAAAGATTCGCTCCATCGCTTCTCTTGCGCCTTGAGTTCGAGTGGCGGAGTCTGCCGGTTCGTGCGAGGGTGAGGGAGGGGGTGGGGGCGCGGAACGCCCGCCAGCCCTGGCACGGTGGTTGAGCACTAGCGGAAGAACGGCATCGACGTGATGAGGCTCGACCACTTCATCCCCCATCAGCGCGGCACACGCAACGCTGGCGCGAACCGCGGCGAGGTCGGCCCGCAATGAGCGGGCACCCGCCGTACAAACGGCTGTTCCTATTTGCGCAAAAATCTCATCGGAAAGCTGGATGGAACTAACCTGGACCCTGCCCCTGTCAACCTTCCCTCGCAATAGGTGCTGCTCGTCCGACCACTCCTCGGCGAACATTGCCGGTTCGCGCTCGAACGCGATTCTGCGCTCGACGATCGTCTGCCTCTCCTTCGCATCAAGCGGCGCTGTTATGTCCACGGAGAGCGCGAACCGGTCGAGGAGCTGCGGACGCAGTAATCCCTCTTCAGGATTCATACTGCCCAGCAGGACGAACTCTGCGGCATGCGAATCACTGAAGCCCTCGCGCTCCACAACGTTGACGCCGCTCGATGCGGCATCGAGCAGCGCATCACCGAGATGAGCCGAGAGAAGGTTAACCTCATCGATGTAGAGGACGCCGCCGTGAGCTTCAGAGAGCAGACCTGGCTTGAGCTGAGGGTTTCCCTTGAGCGTGCTTTCGAGGTGCAGGCCTCCGAGAAGCCGGTCTTCCGTCACTCCGATGGGCAAATTCACGAAGGGCGCGGGCTCAGGAAGGAGTATCGCGAGAGCGCGAGCGGCTGTGGTTTTGCCAGCTCCCTTGTCTCCCCGCAACAATACGCCGAGACGCCAGTCGATCGCGGCTAGAAGAAGCGCCAATTTCATCTGCTCCTGGCCCACAATTGCGGAGAACGGATAGGCAATTGGTTTCATTCGACCGCCTCCCGTTTTTGTTCTCCCTGCGCCTCAAGCACTGCGTCGGTCTCTAACAATACGTTGCGGAGAGATTCCAACGTCTCCGGATTTGGATTCTCCCAGAGCTCGCGCTTAGCCGCTTCGAGAAGCCGTTCAGCAATGGCATTCAGGGCCCATGGGTTCGATTTCGAAAGAAAATCCCTCATCCCCTGAGATAGAGCGTAGTGCTCGGCAAGCCCTTCATAGACGAAGTCCGGCGCTATCTGTGCGGTGGCATCGAAACCAAAAATGTAATCGACGGTCGCAGCGAGTTCGAGGCCGCCCTTGTAACCATGGCGCTTGATGCTCTCGATCCACTTGGGATTAACGACGCGGGAGCGATAAACGCGAAGAGCCTCTTCCCGTAGATCGCGGACCTGTGCCGCGTCGGGGCGCGAACTGTCCCCGAAGTAGGCCTTGGGCTGGTTGCCAGTCAGCGCTCGAATGGACGCAACCATCCCGCCATGGAATTGGAAATAGTCGTCGGAGTCGAAGATGTCGTGCTCGCGGTTGTCCTGATTGTGGAGTGCGACTTCAATGGACTTCAGCCGCTCGGCGAAGACTGGTTGTGCCTCCACACCAGCCGCGCCTCTGCCGTAGGCATATCCTCCCCACGCAAGGAAGGCGCGGGCGAAGTCCTGATCATTTTGCCAATTTCCGGTTTCAATCAACGACAGGATGCCGGCACCGTAAGAACCGGGCTTCGATCCGAAGATGCGGTAGCGCGCCTGGGCTTCCGCTTCGTGTTCTGGAATATCCTTGTGACCCTCGAGATCTGCGAGGTAGTGTTTGCGCGGAAAGTTTTGGTCGGGAGGTTCGTCCGATTCGACTACGAGCGAGACGGCCTGATCGAACAGCTCGATCAGGTTCGGGAAAGCATCGCGGAAAAATCCGCTGATCCGTAGCGTGACATCAACTCGTGGGCGTCCCAGTTGTTCAAGCGGGATGACGGCGACGCCTTCCAGCCTCCGAGACTGAGGGCTCCAAAGCGGCTGCACGCCAAGGAGAGCGAACGCTTCCGCAACATCGTCACCCTGTGTCCTCATCTGTGAAGTGCCCCAGACGCTGAGACCCATCATCTCCGGGTATTTTCCTTCTTCCACGCGGAAACGCTCAATTGCCTCGCGGGCCAACTGTTGGCCTACTCGCCAGGCAGCTTGCGAAGGCAGAGCGCGGGGATCGACAGCATAGAAATTACGGCCAGTGGGCAATACGTGTGCCATGCCGCGAGTCGGCGCACCGGCCGGTCCAGCGGGAATATATTTCCCTTCCAGCGCGTCAAGCAGATGCTCGATTTCATCTCCGGTTTGTTCGAGCTTTGGGACAAGCTCTATGCATACGAAGTTCAAGACTTTTGTGATGTCCTCAGTCTCGAAGCCAAGGACAGCGCGCTCGACATCTTCGATCTTCTCAGAACGGAAGCCGAACGTTTCGAGCATCGCGTAAAGATCGATGGAAGCACGGTCAATGGTTTCGAGAACATCAGCGTGCGTGTAGCAGGAGGCGCCGAGAAGGTGGCGATTTTCGCCAAGACGCGCTCCGGGCTGGTCAAGCAAAGAGGGGAGTTCGAAACCAAAGGCTGTTGCGAGACTCGCCTGCAAGCTTGGCACGCCCACGTTTGCAAGGCGAGTGAGTGAGCGAAGCATCTCGGGGAGCGGCGGCATTTGTCCAAGCGTATGCAGGCCGTCTCGAATTTGAGCCATGCCCAATTCGCATAGATAGCCGTCGAGATCTTCGATAAGATGGGCCACTTCGTTTCCGGTCATCGAAGCTAGAGTTGTCGGGATGCCTTCGGGTGTAAGAGCATCGTCCCATTCGTGTGTGTGATCGCCGCGCTCGCGAGTGAGCACGGCTTTCATGTCGAGGTCGGCTTTGAGATTAGTCCGTTGCACCAACTCCCAAATCTGCTGCTGAAGATAGGGGAGCTTTACCGGGTCGAGTTTCTCCACAGAATAGTATTCATTCACAAGCTGGTTCAATTCCGCGAGCGCGCCGTAGGTCTCCGCAGTGGTCATCGGCGGCGTCAGGTGGTCGATGATGACTGCGTGAGCGCGCCGCTTGGATTGGCTGCCTTCGCCGGGATCGTTCAGGATGAAGGGGTAAATGAGCGGCAAATCGCCGAGCAGCAAGTCCGGATAGCACTCCCCGGACAGTCCGATGCCTTTGCCGGGAAGCCATTCGAGAGAGCCATGCTTGCCCATGTGAACAATGGCGTCGGCGCCCCAGCCGCCATCCGATTGCGGCGTCGAGAGCCAGCGGTAGAAGGCGGCATAGTGATGCGTTGGAGGTAGATCGGGCGTGTGATAGATAGCGTTAGGATCGAGGCCGTAACCGCGGGGTGGCTGAAGCGCTACAAGTGCGTTGCCGAAGTCCATCGCGGCGAATAGATAATCGCGATTGTCTCCCCAAGGCTCTTCCTGGTCGATGGAAACGATCTTCCCGCCGATGGTCGGCAACAATTTCTTGTCGGTCTTCTTTGCGGGCAATATGCCCGGACCATTTTCCTGGGGCTCGCCCCAGAAATCCCGCATCCTGCGCGCAGAGCGTTCGGGAAAGGCCGTGAATATTCTGCGGTAGGCTGATCGAGAGAAGCGCTTGGCCCGCGCGGGGTCGAGCGGATAGCGATCATCGTAGGTTCCGCGAGAGATAAGGCCCCGCATAAGCTCGTCCGATGTTTCGGGCAGAGGGGAGATGCCATAGCGTCTCGTTCGCATAGCATGAAGCGTGGTCAAGAGGCTAGCCGGGGAATCGAGACCGACGGCACCGCCGATCTGCGAAGCCTTTGCAGCGGAGTTGGTGAGTACGAATGCAATGCGCTTATCGCGGTTGGGAGTTCGCCGCAAGATCGCGAGCCGGGTAGCGATACCCGCGACGCGCAGTGCCCGCTCCTCATGTCCTACATAAAGGCTATCGACGTTTGCATTTCGCTCCTTGAACGACAGAGGAACTGAAATGATGCGTCCGTCGAATTCAGGGATAGCCACATTTACTGCGGTGTCGAGCGCATTGAGCCCTCGCCGCGATCCTTCCCAGGCCCCTCGAGGCATCCCACTTGCGATAGCCTGCACGACGGGGATTCCGAGATGTTCGAGCGAACCAATTGCTTCGCCCGGCATTGTCACAGAGCCGGCATTCACCTCTGCCAGGGCGAAGGAAAGCGTCGAGATCAATACGTCAGCCTTCCCCTCAATAAGACCAAAGACAGCGGGTCTGCCGTTCTCCATTGATTTGAGGCTTGAGGTAAAGATACAGAGAGCGTTGACGCCCTTATTCTGGAGCGCTTGGGAAAGGGTGTCGATAAAGCCGGTGTTGCCGCTCATGCGATGGGCGCGATAGAAGAGAACGGCAACCGTGGGCTTCGACGGATCAGCTAGGCGTAACCAGTCCTCCCAGGTTGCAGAGTCCATGTCGGGCAGATAGATACCGTGCTCTGGCATTGGACTGGCCACCGCGTAACCGTAGCCGGTAAGCATCAGACGGTCGGAGAGAAAACGAAACAGCTCGCCGAAGTTCGACACGCCGCCGAGGTCCAGATATCCGGCTGCTGTTTGCATCACATCGGCTGGCGTATTGATGGTTTCGGAGAACTCCGAGGTATTTTCGCCCGTGCCGCTTATGAGCACAAGCGACTGTCGGCGTGCAACGCAAGAGGCCTTGAGATGGTCGAAACCAGGAATGCAACTGAGCGGTCCGTGGCAACGAACGACGATGACTTTCGCCTTACTCATCTCTCCTGCGATCAACACCTTCATCTGGTCTTCACTGCGGAGCGCGTTGAGTGAGTAGCCGCTCACATGAAGGCCGTCCGGAAGCGATTCGGCCGTCTTGATCAAGGTGAGGAGGTCTGTATCGGCGTGCGAGAGGAGCATGATGGCGCCGTTCGGTTGCACCACGTCGAGGCTTGCCAATCCGTCGGGTGAACTGGGGACACGAACATCCCAATCGTAATAGTTGAAGACATACTCACTGAGTTCCGCGGGAGGCTCGACAAAGCGGTCCGCCTTCAGCATCGAATCGATGTAGTCGAAGATCTGGCGTACTTGCCACTCGCTATTTACGGAATGGAACCAGATGCTCTTTCCGTCGAAGACCAGGCTTGCGACATTGGCCAGCGCGCATGGGCCGAGACAGCCACCTTTGGTGAGATGAACGTCCTGACGAATCTTTCGACGCAGCCACTCTTCCTTATAGACGTCCACGGGTACTGCAGCATATCCACGCTCTGTAATTCCGCAGCAGCAGCCTGTGTAGCAATATGTCAGATGTGCGCGGTGCTGGACGATGTTAAACGCACGTCCATCCGCTCGAATTACGCGCTGCCGAAATGAGGTCATATCTCCTCCGCGGGTGTTCTCTGGCGAATGATCCAGACCAGATAAGGCCCTCCGATCAAAGCAAGTACAGCACCTGCAGGAAGTTCTGCGGGCGGGATTACGATCCGTCCGATTGTGTCGCAGAGCGCGAGTAAGGCTCCACCGAGCAAAAAAGCGCAGGGCAACAGAATTCGATGATCCGAGCTGATCCGCGAACGCACAACGTGTGGCACAATCAGCTCGACGAAGCCGATGGGGCCGGTCAATGCTATAGCGCCGGCCATGAGTATCGAGCCAAGGACATAACCCTGGGCGAGCATGGTTCCCACACGGACTCCTCGCGACGCAGCCCATCGCTCCCCAACGGCGAGCAAATTCCAATTGCGGGCTTGCGAAAGAATCATTGCGCCGACTAACGACACCACAATTGCCAGGACAGCGAGCGAAAAATAGCTGGTGGCGTCGATGCTGCCGATCAGCCAACGCGCGATGGAGAAAGAACGTGCCAGGCCTGCGAATCCGCTGAGAATGAGAATGAAAGCGGCGCAGATGCTGTTGATAGCCATTCCTGTGAGCAACAAGCCGAATGCGGAAATCTGGCGCTGCCTGAACGCGCCGCCAATCACAATGACCAGAACAACAAAAGCGCCAATCAGAGCTCCAATCCAAGTCATTGGAATTCCAAAGAACGTCTCCCACCCGAGGGCAATGACGGTTACTGCCCCGAGCGAAGCTCCGGTAGAGATGCCGAGCGTATAGGGTGTGGCAAGAGCGTCGCGCAACATGGCTTGAAAGAGAGTTCCCGCAAGTGACAACGCTCCGCCAGCTATCAGCGCCAGAAGCGTGCGCGAAAGCCGAAGTTGAAGCAGGATTTCGTAGTCGGGCTCCTGGTGGCGCAAGACTCGGGAGACGCTGATGGCCCCAGCCCCAACCCAAGGCAACAGCAAAGCTGCTGCCAAATAAATTGCTGCGGAGAACACGAGGCTATACCGAGCCGTGAATGAAAGCTGCTGTGTGGTGCTCATTGGTACCACACCCAAGCAGAGCCGGCTTGCGTAGTTCCGATTTCGAGACGTTTAGAGAACAGTCCCAGCCAGTTTTGGTTGTCCTGTGCATCCGCGGTTCGAATATCGTAGGCAATAACCCCATTCGCAAGTATGAGCAAGCGCGTGCAGTAAGTTAGCGCAAGGTTCAGATCGTGCGTTGCTGCAACGCAGAGTTTGCCACTCCGCGCCTCTTCACGCAGCACGCTGAAACAATGCAGTTGCTGCTCGATATCCAAAAAGGTTGATGGTTCGTCGAGGAGAAGCACCGAGGCGTTTTGGGCCAGACAGGCGGCGACGAGCACTCTCTGTCGTTCACCGCCACTGAGCGAGTGAAAGGAACGATGGCGATATGGCCAGCACGAAGTGCGCTCCATCGCAGCGCGGATGTATCTGTGATCCTCTTCCGACTCAAACCAACTGTCTGTGTGCGGGTATCGCCCCATACCCACAAGTTGTTCGGCCGTAAAGGGAAGATTTGCGTGAATTGACTGGGGCAGGTGACTTACCTGCCGCGCCAACTCTCGCCGTTTCCAGTCGTGCTGGCTGCGCCCGCTGATGACAACGGCGCCAGCTTCAGCTTTCCGAAAACCCGAGACTATGTCGAGAAGCGTGCTCTTTCCGGAGCCATTCGTTCCGAGAAGTGCCAGGAACTCTCCCTCGCCCGCGCAAAAGCTTACCGAATGCAAAACCGATTGGCTCCCGTAAGCGAAGCTGACGTCTTCGACCTCAAGCAGGCGGCTCAATCTGAACCTCCGATGCCATGTATGAAGTCGAAAAGCCGCTCGGTCGCAATCGGAGTGCGTGGTCCAGGCACGACGAGAGAGTCGGTCGTGCCGGCGTAGACATGGCCGCTCTTTACGGCCGCCAGATCCCGATACCGAGCCCAGAGAGCTAAGGTTGCCGAGCGCGAGGCCCGGCGAGCCTCTTCGGTTTCCTGCGTACCACTGATGTCGATAATGACGTCAGGATTCTCTCGCAATACGGTTTCGAGCGAGATGCGCGGGTACTGAGGCAGGCCTGGTTTTGCCAGGACATTGGCGCCTCCCGCAATTTCGAGAACCTGATTTACGTAGTTATTGGGACCTACCGCAATGAGATTGTTCAGAGCGCCCTGCTGGCGATCTACGACGACCAACACCCGTGGCGAAGGCATCGTCTTCGCCTTTGTTTGAATTGCGTTGAGAGAGCTCTTGATTTGCGTTATCAGCGCAGCAGATCGATCAGGAACCCCAGCCGCATTTCCAATAAGCTGAATCTCCGTGTAGATGTCCTCAAGCGTCGCATGTGGAACTTGAACGATCACAATATGCAGCGCATTTAGGCGCTCAGTCAGATCGCTTGACTCTCGTTGCAGCACCACAAGGTCTGGAGCCAGGCGTGCTATAGCCTCAGGATCGGGCCTGATATAGCTGCCGACCCTGGGAAGCTTCTTCACTTCCGGCGGGTAATTGCAGAATTGCGAAACTCCGACTACCTTGTCGCCGAGGCCCAGCGAGAACAGCGTCTCGGTAATGCTCGGGGCAGTGGATACAATGCGCTGCGGTTTAGTTTGCGCGGACAGCGCTGTTGTGAAGGCCGTTAGGACGATCAAGAGAAAACCAGCGCAGCCCGGCACGAAGCGGGGTGATCGTCGCGACTCTGTCGAGAGGTCGCACCGTTGCCTGTCGAAGTCGCGCGGTTGCTGAGCCGGGTGCATTGTTTCTATCCTTAAGCGTTGGCTTATTCAGTTGTGTAGTCTCTGTGCTCGAAAGCTTCTGTCCGCGAGCCAGCCGAAGAAGAATCCCAGAGCGCCCCAGAGAAGCATTTGCATTTCCAAAGCGGCGACACGAAACTTCCACATCACGGTTACAGGAAATCCCTCTGGAACTTCGTTGAACTCAGGCAGGAAATGGCATGCCACGGCAACAGCCACAACAAAGAACACGACTGCTATGAGTAATGCATTCCATCCGCCCAGGCGGGCGTGAACGCGGCGCTCAAGTTTGAGGGCCAGGATCATTGCGACAATCGAGAACAGCAATAGAAGGAAAAACGCAGCAGTTCGCACGCCGATGGTTTCCGGCCTTCCAACAGAGGGAGGATTTGCTGGGTATTTCAAAGCGGGCACAACGGCGATGGCTATAAACCCGAGGCCGGCAAGCACAGCGGAGAGTGCCCGTGGATTTGTCAGTTGGGTTCGTCCGTAGGAAAAGGCAAAGACCAGCGCGAAGATTCCACCAATTGCTGTTCCTTCCACGACAGTGGCAGTGAGCAACCCCAGCGTACTTTGAATTTCGCGGCTGACAATCTCAGGCTCAGGCGATTCACCCTTCGCCCGGTCCATAGAGGTTTCGAATGCAATGGCGCGGCTCACTTGCGGTTCACCGATCCACCGGGCCAACGCGAAGACGAGAAGCCCAGCGACAAGTCCTGCAAGCATCCCGCGCACCAGCAGGATGCGAGTCATCATGTCCTCTTTCTTAGTGGCAGGGGAATCCGAGAAGATGTCGGCCGTCATGCACGAATTCGTGGACGGCGTGGCCCTGAATGAGTGAGGTTGCTCCCTGCTCTGCACCGACAAAATAAATTGCCAGAAGCATCAGAAGCCCTCCGAAGATTGCCCAGGGCAGAATTTCACGGACTGGAATGGTGGGAATAACGACGGGTTGAGGATTGAATACGCCTGCTACAGATTGTGCCATTTGAGAACCTCCCGGGATCATGCGTCCCACAGCAGAGTTCGCTTAAGGAATGAAGGGAAGGTCTGGCTTTATCACAGTGGCGCGACCGCGCCGGAATTGCACCGGCTTCTTCACTTCATTTCAAAGACTAATTTAACCCTATGTCCCTGTATTGCGGGTGTCAAGTGCCTACAATCACAGGATATGACTTCGCGGCTCAGCTTTATCTCCCACGCGGGAACGGAAGCGCAGCGGCACGCCGCGTTTCCGCTCGACGAGCCCATTACCGAACGGGAGCAGGTCCGCATTGCCGGACTTGACCGAAACATTCCCAAAGCTGAGAGAGTGTGGTCGGCGCCGGAGCAGCGGGCGCAACAGACATGCCGTATTTTGGGATTATCTGGAATGCCCGCGGAGGAACTGCGCGATTGCGATTATGGAACATGGAAGGGGCGGAGGATGGAGGATGTGCAGTCAGAAGATCCGCACGGTTTCATCGATTGGCTAACCGTTCCGGACTCTGCTCCTCATGGAGGGGAATCCGTCGAACGTCTGGTCGGCAGAGTCGGGGCGTGGATGAACGAGCAGTCTGACGTAAGACACACAATTGCAGTCACCCATCCCGCAGTGGTCCGGGCAGCGATTGTCTATGCTCTGCGCCTACCGTTACAGAACTTCTGGCGCTTCGATATTGCGCCCGCAACCCTGACCGATCTGCGCTTTAGCCGTGATTTATGGACTGTGCGATGCTCAGGCTGTTCAATTTCGACAGTATCGACATAGGAAGAAGGCATCCACGGCTAGAGGATTTGGATTCGCGACCTGCAATTTCTCCGCCACGGCGGTTGTGGTATCGTCTGTTCAGACATTCCAGGTGCCCGCGAGGGCATAACAGGGAAGCCGGTGCAAGTCCGGCGCGGTCCCGCCACTGTAATCAGGACAATCGATCTTCCAGGATGCCACTCGGGTAACCGGGGAAGGCGGAAGATCGGAAGCCGCAACCAAACGGCTTCGCCTGTAAGTCAGGAGACCTACCTGGGATGAGAATTCGATTCTTCTCCGCGTGGAAACGGGGACGATCGCTCATGAATTTTTGAGCCTCGCGCCTTCCCTTTCCCGCCCCGCGAGGTGCATGGTGCTCCATCCGAGGCTGGACTCTCTTCTCTTCCTTGCCCGAAAGGGTCGTTCGTCTTTTCTCTTCTTTGCGGCCCTCCTGCTGGCGTCGATCCCTATGTACGCCGCGACGGGCGGCAGCATCACGGGGATGGTGGCTGATCAGTCAGGCGCCGTCATTCCCAACGCCGCACTGGAACTCGTGAACATAGCGCAGCAGACGAAGTACCACGCTAAAACAGACGGCGCAGGCCTCTTCACCTTTCCCAATCTCCCAGTAGGCCATTATGACCTGACTGTAACTGCCACCGGCTTTACCAGCCAAAAGAAAACCGGATTAGTGATCGACACCGACTCAGCGCTGAAAGTTGATTTCATGATGCAGGTTGGCGGCGATGCTCAATCAATTCAGGTCACCAGCGAGGCTGAGGTTCAGATCGATTCAGTCGCAACGCATTTGGGCGAGGTGGTGACCGGCACGCAAATGACAGCCCTCCCGCTGAACGGGCGTGCTTACACCGACCTGCTGGCGATTCAGCCCGGCGTCACGCCAATATCGACGCTACTTCCGAGTTCGGTCATCATGGCAGGCGTGACGGGCGGCATCGACCCCTCAGGCGATCAGAATGCCGGCAATCTGTCGATCAGCGGCCAGCGAGAATCGTCGAATGGGTGGATGGTGAATGGAATCGATGTTCGCGAGCACATGAACGGCGGCACAGCGGTCGTTCCCGACCTCGATTCGATCGATGAGTTTCGTGTGCTGACGAATAACTTTGATCCGGAATACGGCAACTATAACGGTGGCATGGTCACGGTGGTAAGCAAGGTGGGCACGGACCAGGTTCACGGCTCGGCCTACGAGTTTCTGCGTAACACTTCGCTCGATTCGCGCGGTTATTTCGATCCAGTGCGAGCGGTCTTCCGGCAGAACCAATTCGGCGGTACCGTTGGAGGACCTATCAGGCACGACAAGGTGTTTTTCTTCGGCGACTACCAGGGAACCCGCACCACCCAAGGCGTTTCAACAGGAAATATAACCGTTCCTTCATTAGCGGAGCGGAGCGGTGATTTTTCAGGTGAGTTCGCTGCAGCCAACGCTTCAGCCAGTACACCGTATGTAGTAAGCGGTCCCTATATTGCTTCCTTGCTCACGCAGGCGCTTGGCACTCCCGTGACTGCAGGTGAGCTATATACAGATGTCTTCCCAAACGGAGTGATTCCAGCAGCCGCGTTTTCTGCGCCTTATCAGAAGCTGATTGGATATGTTCCTCAACCCAATAGCGGCTCGGATGAATTCACCACGTCGGCTTACAACAAGCAAGTAACCGACAATAAGTTTTCGGTCCGGGCCGACGGCAATACACGTATCGGCCAGATTTCGGGCTATTACTTCTTCGACCAGTACAACCTCGACAATCCATACCCGGGCAGTGTGGCCGGCGCAAGCATCCCCGGCTTCGATGCGATCTTCAGTGGAAGGGCTCAGCTCGCCTCTTTAGGAATCACAACCACCCTCGGAACCAAGACGGTTAACGAGTTCCACCTCGGCGTCTTGCGCAACGCTAACATTGTCGGCCAGCCTAAGGGGGGTCTGGGTGTGCCTTTGCCTGCACAGGGAATCACGGAAGGAGGTAATACGGGCATTTATATTCAGGCGCCGGAGTATGAGGGCGTGATGAACATTACCTTCCCTCAATTTGTGATGGGCGTACCTATCACTAACGTGATTCAGAACAATAATACGTACTACCTTAGCGACGGATTGACTCGCGTGATCGGCGCACATTCGTTGAAGTTCGGCGTGCAGTTCCACATGGACCAGGTCAACGAGCACCCTAACGGCACCTTCAATGGAACTTTCAATATCGATGGTACCGAAACCGGCATTCCATTCGCCGACTTCCTGCTCGGAGTGACAAGCAACTACACTCAGTCTGCCGGCCCACCCTTTTATCTGCGAAATCACTATTTAGGGGCGTATGGCCAAGATAGCTGGCGCGCGCGTCCCGACCTGACGATCAACCTTGGCCTGCGCTGGGACATCATCGAACCGTGGTCGGAAAAATACGATTCCATTCAGACCTACGTCGCTGGGCGCCAATCTGAGCTATATCCAAATGCAGTTCCGGGTATGCTGGTACCGGGAGACCCGGGCATTCCATCCACGATCTCCCCCACCAAGTACGGCAGCGTTGCGCCGAGAATCGGCTTGGCTTATTCGCCGAATTTCGACAAGGGCATTCGCGGAAAGCTGCTGGGCGCCTCGGGGACGACGGGCATCCGCGCCAGCTACGGCATCTTCTACACGTCGTTTCCCGGTCTGGACACGGGCATCATGTATGCCGTGCCGCCATTTGGCTACAACTACCTAAGCTCTCAACCGCCGCTGCTCTCGCAACCTTTTGTCAACGTGGCGGACGGTGCAATCAACTCAGATCCCTATCCACTGGCACTGCCGCCGCATGGTGTCTCCCAGAGCCATCCATATTCCGGGTTCAATTGGAACAGTGTTACGCCGGTCGCGGCAGATCCGTTCTTCTACTACAAGAATTCAGTGCCGTATATCAATAACTACATGCTCTCGATCCAGAGGCAGTTAAGAACAAGGCTACTGCTTACCGTGAGCTATGTCGGCAATCAAGGCCACCACATTATGGAACTGGCATCGGTAAACCCAGGCAATCAAGCTTTGTGCCTCAGTCTCCCCGGCTGCGGTCCGTTTGCCGAAGATGGCACGTTTACCACGGCTGCTGGCGCAACCTACCAGGGCACGCGATCCGGGCAGGAACGGAGAACCAGCGGCGTTGACGTAACCAACCCACCCACTCTTTGTTCTTCCTATGTCAATGGCTGCGAACTGTATCAGGAGAATACAGAAGATGCTTCCATCGGCAACTCCAACTACAACACCTTGCAATCTACGCTACGTTACCAGCGTGGAGGATCACAAGCTTCCCTGAGCTATTCCTACGCCAAGTCAATCGATCAGGGGTCGAACATCGGTGAACAGCTTGACCCTCTTGATCCAAGACATTCCCGGGCCATCTCTGCATGGGACATGAAGCATTCAGTGGTTGCCAACTACACCTGGCAGATACCTGTGGCGTGGGCAGCGCGACGTCATAGCCGTCTGGCAGAAGGATGGAGCCTATCTGGAACGGCCCGGTTCACGACAGGTCTTCCCGTCACGCTATTTGATAACTCCGACAATTCCTTGCTAGGCACGCTGGGGAATGGCGCCAACAACTATCTGCTGGACACCCCACAGCACCTGCCCGGACCTCTCCATGTCAACAGGAACGGACGCAATGGCAAGCCTGCATTCAATACGGCCCTCTTTCCGGAAGAAAACCTTGGACAGTTGGGCAACGCCCGGCGGCGTGAGTTCTATGGCCCGGGAATCGAAGACTTCGATACGACGCTTAAGAAGGACACTCGGATTACAGAGCGAACAAGCATGGAGCTGCGTCTGGAAACCTTCAACACGTTCAACCATGCACAGTTTTATGGCCCGGCCGCAGTCGACGGCCAGAGGAATGACACCGCCTTCGGAGATATCGAGAGCGCTCAGGCACCAAGGCTCGTCCAACTCGCGGCGAAGTTCGCGTTCTAATCCAAGGTCACGATGACAAACCCTCCGAAGGCGCTTCCCGGTACAACAAGCGGATATCGAGCGAAGCTGCCCATCCGTCGCTGGGTGCGCATCGCGCACCTCTGGGCCGGCATTGGTCTCGGGCTGTGGCTCGCCATGCTCGGTATAACCGGCAGCGCTTTGGTCTACCAGCACTCTTTGCGGCAAGTGTTGGAGCATGGAAGAGAGATCAAGCCGGGCTTGCCGCCCCTTCCGATTGATCAACTGCTCGCACGAGTGCATCAGCAAAGGTCCGATCTCGCAGTCGTCGATATCGATGGCTTGGAATACAAGAACAGCGCCTTAGAGCTGCTTATCCGCCCTGTCACCGCGACAGCCCCAGAAAAACGCTCGCGTTACCTCCTTGTCGATCCAGGGACCGGCAAGATCGGCGCGATGCAAAGCTCCTCCGGGACATTCATGGGATTTGTTGCTCAACTGCACTACAACCTGTTGAGCGGAGAAACTGGCTTAGCGTTGAACGCATTTGCCGGCGGCCTTGCGATCTTCTTCGCAATAACTGGTATCACCCTTTGGTGGAGAGGAAAAGCGAAATGGAAGAACGGCCTTCGGATAAAGATCAGGAGGGCTAGCACGCGGGTGCGCAACTATAGCATTCATAGTGCCATTGGCTTTTATTCTTCGCTGTTCCTCGCGATAGCCGGATTGAGCGGTATTTACTTTGCTGCCCCCCAGCCATATCTAGAAGCGGCGGCGCGTCTAAATGGAACAACGCTGGCTGTAATGAAGGACTTTCTCGATCCGCCTTTATCCACTTCTCCTCTGACTATGCCCGACGCACCAGTCAATCAAATTGTGGCTTTTGCGCATGCTCAATACCCCGGCCAGGTGCTCTCGGAAATCGAAATTCCCCAACGCCCAATGGACGCCTGGCAGTTCCACTTCTTCTCCCATGGAGCGATTGATCTTGGGAACGCGGAACTGGTCGTCATGGATCGCCGCTCAGCCAAGGTCTTAGCAGCACATCAGACTGCGGACTTGCCGATCGCGATTCGAGCGGTCATTTTGCTTCGCCCGCTCCACTATGGAACGATTGGCGGGCACATAACACGCATTCTATGGATATTCCTGGGGCTCACCCCCGCCGTCTTGCTTATTACCGGCTTCGTTATTTGGCGTAAACGGGTCAATGCCGATGCCATTGCTGCGCAAAAGACGATAGTGCCCGCCAAACTGATGCAAGACAAGGCGTAATTTGAAGTCGGAGATTTTAGCCTCTCAAACTTCATTTAATCGCTTACGCGGTTTTGCATTGGCGCGTTTATTTTGGACGCCGCAGATGATCGGGAGTCTCTCTAAGGCCGACGAGTGTCGGCGGCTGAACTCTCATATCGAGCACGAAGCGATGTATGACTCCATTACTGATCGCCCGGTGCCCTCTTGCCCCATTTGGGAAAGTGCGGTTGGTTGTAAAGAGCGATTGGAGAGCGTTATCCATGTGAGGGCGATGTGAGGGAAGGAAAAAGATGCCCGCCCAAGCTTCCGGTTTTCGGAACCATTGAGGATCAGGATGATCATGCCGCGCAGTGATGAGAACTTTGTGGCGATCTCCCACAGCAGGCGATCCCAGTGTGAGGCGACGTGCTAGCGTACTTGGCTGTATCTTCGTCCTGAGATTCAATAAATCTTCTTTCGTAAACCGTTCGGAGCAAAGTACAAAATCAAAGCCGGCACGCTCCAGGTGATCCATGAGCTTGATTCGTTTGGGCTCGCGAAACCAGTGCGTCATCGTTCGTTTCCAATTTCCTGTTTGAGAGCGGCAACAAGTCGCTCATTCTCCCCTTCAATGCGAACCGCAGCCCTCAAGTGGCCATCTTCCAGGCTCTCGTAGTTCGTGCAGTCGCGCAGGAGAATTTGGTGGCGGCGAATCAACCGCTCCCAGAATCGACGAACATCAATTGATCCCGGCAACCGTAGAAGCAGGAAGTTGGCAGCTGATCGGTAGACATGAATGCCAAGGCCTTCAATGGCTGCCTGCATCTGCGTTCGGCGGACGTTGTTGAGTTCGATGGTTCGCCGTATGTAGCCTTCATCCTTGACCGCTGCGCTGGCGGCGACTGAAGCAAGCGAGGTGATGGACCATGGTGCTGTGACCTCTTGGACTTGTCTGCAGAGATCCGGATTCATAGCCGCATAGGCAATACGAAGCCCGGCCATCCCAAAGAACTTCGTGACGGAGCGAAACACGATTAGATTCTGAAAGCGAGCAATCGCGCGCGCGAAAGAAGTCTCGGGACAATAGTCGATGAACGCCTCATCCAGGAGAACAACAGCTTTCCGATCCGCCGCTTCCTCGACAATTCGCAGCATGGTGTCGCGAGGGTATAAGACTCCCGAAGGGTTCTGTGGATTTGCAAGCAAGATCGCGTCACACGGCTCGTCAAACAGATTCTTGGAATTGCAGATGAATCCAGAGCCGGCAGCGAGAATGTACGGAATCATTTCGACGTTAGACCGCTCCAGCATCTTTCGGTATTCGACAAACGCAGGCACTGGGACAAGGCATCTTTGAATTCGAAGAACTCGGAGCACGGAATCGAGAAGCGGAACAAACCCATTCGATACGGCGATGCCGTCATGCGTGACTCCGAGGTATCCAGCGAGAGAATGCCTCAGCTCCAACTCGTCGAGATCGGGATAGTTGCTGATAACCGCTGGATTTTCAATCGACACCCGAAGACACGAAAGAACAGTGGCTGGTGGGCCACCGGGATCGACATTCGCACTGAAGTCAAGCAGGCCTGAGGCCGGGACTCTAAAGCGTCCCGCAATCTGCCGAATTTGCCCACCGTGAATGGGAGCGAGTTCTGTCATCTGCTCCTCCTCGATCCGAGCAGAGAGCCCAACAGTATGCCGGCACTAAGGCCCAGTAGCGCAACTGTCGAGACGATGCGAATAGCTTTGCGACCATCCCTAGGCTGTGGTGTTCTGAATTCTTCGCCCATCGGTTCAGCTGGAATGAATTCCCCATCGTAGAGATTTCCGCCACCAAGCCGAACACCTAGGGCTCCTGACATGGCGCTTTCGGGCTGACCTGCGTTAGGGCTCTTATGCTTATTCCCATCCCGTCGCCACACCTTCCACGCATCGCGAGACTTCTCCGGCGACGACAAGCCAGAAGCTGCCACAATCGCGAGCGCCGTCAACCGAGCCGGAAGAAAGTTGGCGGCGTCATCCAGACGAGCTGCGACCTTTCCGAAATAGAAGTAGCGAGCGTCGGCATGGCCGATCATGGAGTCGAGCGTGTTGACAGCCTTGTACGCCATCGCGAGAGGTACGCCGCCCACACCCATATAAAAAATCGGTGCAACGATGCCATCCGAGGCGCTCTCCGCTACTGTCTCGATGATGGCACGGCTGATTTCATTCACATTGAGATCGTCCGTATCGCGTCCGACAATGCGTGCAAGACGTCGACGCGCCAACAGGATATCTTGCGCTTCGAGAGCGTCCAGAACCGAAGAAGCCTCATCACGAAGATTTCGGGCTGCGAGGCAAGTCCACCCGAGAATCACCTCAGTCACCGCGCCCAGCAGCTGTGAGCAACGATAAGCAGCAAGGATTGTGAATCTTGTCAGAACATAGCTGGCTGTAACGGCGGTCGCGGTGAGTGCCGCACCGGCAAGCAGCTCCGCATCGCGATTTTGATCCGGACATCTCAAAAGCTCCTCGCCTTTCGTGATCGCCAGTCCTATCAGTCGGACAGGGTGAGGAAGCCACTCAGGATCGCCTGCAATCTGATCCGCGAGATGCACTGCTGGTAGGAGTAAGGAGCGGTTCATCTCGTCTCTTTCGCCATCGCACGGACTGTGGTCTTTTTGTACGAAAGGCCAACCCAAGCGAAAATTTTCTCAATATCGAGTGATTCACTTACAGTACTGGCAAGCCGGTCGAAAGAATCCTTCCTTTTCGAAGCCCAATCGTTCAATTCTCTTGCCGACGTGAGGTGGCAGAAGGCGCGGGCTGCGCCGATAAAAGCGTGGCGGAACGCATCTCCATCAAACAGGCCGTGAAGGTAGGTGCCAAAAATCCGAGAATCTGAACTGACACAGCCATCTGCCACGGGCGTCCGTGATTCAGTTGTTTGCCGCACAATTCGCGCAAAGGGTTGCGCCTCAGCTTGATAGGATGTTTCTCCGACATGGATCTCATATCCTTGCACGGGGACGCTTCCGACCGACTGGCCGAAGAGAGATCCGGCCGCCAACGTCCCTGTGGCTGCCAAAGTGACCTTTATCGGCTGCATCGTTGTGTTGATGGGAAGTAGGCCCAGGCCCCGCAGTGGATTGGTGCTCTCGATTCCCTCTGGATCGAGGATCAGCTGTCCCAGCATCTGAAAACCACCGCAGACACCCACAATCAGGCCAGCTTTTGCGTGCTCGACAACTGCGTTTTCCAGGCCTTCCGCGCGCATCCAGAGCAGATCATCGGCGGTTTGTTTGCTTCCCGGAAGAATGACGACGTCGGCTCCACGTAATTGTTCGGCTTTGCGGCAAAAGCGAATCGCAACAGAGGTCTCCGAGCGCAGAGCGTCAAAATCAGTGAAGTTGGAAAGCGAGGGTAAGGCAATGACCGCGATTCGCAAAGGCCGATTCGCATCGGTCGAAGACCACCGATCGTCTTGAAGCGAATCACTCGTCGGCAGCCCAAGGCTGTCCTCTTCGTCCAGTGAAAGCTGCTCAAGATAGGGAATGACTCCGAGGCACGGCTTCCGGATTCGATCTTCCATCATGCGGATGCCAGGCATAAGCAGCGCAGCATCGCCACGAAATTTGTTAATGACGAAGCCACGAATGCGTTCTTGCTCCTCGGTCTCCAGAAGTTCTACAGTTCCCAGCAAGGAAGCGAAGACGCCTCCGCGGTCGATGTCGCCCACGAGCAGGCACGAGGCGTTCGCCATCTCCGCCATTCGCATGTTCACAATGTCATGTTGCTTTAGGTTGATTTCGGCAGGAGAACCCGCACCTTCAAGAACGATCAGTTCATGCTCGCGCGCGAGCTTCTGGTAACTTTCGCAAACCAACGGCATCAGCTCTCCGACCCTGCGCTGGTGATAATCAGCGGCGGAGAGGCGTCCCCAGATCTTGCCGTGAACAATCACCTGCGAGGTCATATTGCCTGCTGGTTTCAGCAGAATAGGATTCATGTGGACCGAAGGTGCGATCCCGGCAGCCTCGGCCTGCAATGCCTGCGCTCGACCAATCTCAAGCCCTTCAGGGGTAGCCGCGGAGTTGAGAGACATATTTTGCGATTTGAAAGGCGCTACTTTGTGACCCTGCTGGGCAAAGATGCGGCATAGGGCCGCGGTGAGCAGCGACTTCCCGGCATGGCTACTTGTTCCCAGGACCATGATTGCGCGGGCTGTCATTGTGCACACTCTTCGGAGTAGCGGTCGTACGAAACCACGGTATCGAGATCGACACGCCTTTCCCAACCGAACCGTTCGAGATCTGGCTCCGCAGCAAAGCCTTCCACGTAGCCGAGGCAGAGATACGCGACGAGCGCCAGGCGATCCGGAATTCCGAGAAGATTGCGGAGCTTCGCCGGATCGAGTATGCTCACCCATCCAACGCCAACGCCTTCGCTGCGTGCGGCGAGCCAGAGATTCTGAATTGCGCAGACAGTCGAGTAAATAGCTGCCTCCGGCATTGTTTGCCTTCCCAATCCGTGGCCTCGGTCGCTCTCTTGGTCGCAAAGAACGCAAAGGTTCTGTGGAGCTTCGAGGATTCCCTCCAATTTGAGACCGGAGTATTGTTCAGCTTGTTCGCCCTTATAGCAGTCAGCGGCTTGGCGGTTTGCAGTACAGAAGATCTCGTGAACGGTCTTTCGAATTTCGCGATCGCGCACCACAACGAATCGCGAAGGTTGCATCAGGCCCACGGAAGGCGCACTATGCGCTGCTCCGAGCAGACGCCTCATCAACTCGTCTGGTAGAGGCTTATCGACGAAGCCCCGGCGTACATCGCGGCGCTCTGCGATGACCCTGTAGACCGCGTCTCGCTCGGCCTCGTTGAATGGAGGATGCCGATCCACTGGATTGCTCACCATGCCCTTGAGAATTTAGGGCCGCCGTAGCTATCCTCGCGGAGCCGACTGTTGACGCCTGCATTGAGCTCGATCAGGCGCCCAAAGAGCCAGATCACGTCAGAGAGCCGATTCAAGTAAGCCAAGACCTCTGGCTGCACGGCCTCGCCGCTCTCGACAAATCGAACAGCGGCACGTTCAGCCCGACGGCACACGGTGCGTGCTATCTCATAGGCTGCGGATTCTGTATGCGCTCCGGGGAGCGACCAGTCGCCAAGGATTCCCTCTGTCGCCTCGATCTGGTGGACGAGATCTGTGAGCTTGTCCACATCCTCAGTGGAGATGACAGGCGGTTTCTTCCTGCTCTCTGGCGGCGTCGCGAGTGCCGACCCGACACGAAACAAGGTTTTCTGGATCTCCTCAGTCCATGCTGCGATCTCCTTGTTCTGACAAATACTTCGGGCAAAACCGAGATGGGTGTTGAGTTCGTCAACCGAGCCATAGGACTCGACACGCAGATCGGCCTTCGAAACTCGGATACCCCCAGCGAGCCCGGTCTGTCCCCCGTCACCACGTTTGGTTGCAATGCTCATGTGTTCTCTCCTTGAAAGGAATAGGTCTCCTCTACGGTGATACGAAGAGTCTTGATGAGAGGAGATCGGTGGTATTCAATCACGAGCGCATCGTCGAGAAAATCGATGGCCAGCGGCGGTCTGGATGAAAAGAGGACGTTCTCCGGGAAAAACCATGGGTGCACCGCGCCAAGTTGCGCGAGCGTTCGAGCTCGGACAATGACCGCCGGAAGGAGAAAGACGTTTGCCCGCATGCAACGAAAGGCCCGATGATAGCCATCTCGCAAAAACCAGCGATCGCGGTATTGAGCGACCTCGAAGAACGGGCTTCCCGTGTGAAGGGCAATCGGGTTAAGGCTGTCGTCAGTGAAGCGGAATTGCAAATTAGGATTCACTGAGCGAAGCATGAGAGTTGCCTCGCTTCGGATAGCATCACACGCGATGGGCTTCAGGTTTCCGAAACACAGGTCCATCAGGCCGACCCAATCATCTGGTGTGGGAACTGGGGTGTCCTGGGTTTCCGAATTAAGGCTGATCCGGCGTTGAAAGGCAAGGAGACTGCGAATATCAACGATTCCGAAGAACCAATCAAGCCCGGCCATCTCCGCGCGCAAGTCGGCTCTTTCAGCCTGTTCTGCCAACCGCTCTCGAACCCAACTGTTGCTCGACTCGACGACCGCAGACTTGAGCTGATATGGCGCTCTATCCACAAGGGAGGCCCGCGCTGAGTTTAGATCGCCGCGCCAGCCCGCCGACCGATGCTCATCTTGATCGAGCCCCCAAGCCGCCAGTTCCCTGATCCGGATCATGGCGTCACTCATTGAGCCCTTCCTGACTCGTAGCGAAAAAAGCCACAATATTTTCTGGTTCGATCCCATGCTTCCTGGTCGCCAAGGCCACAGAGCGAACGGAGTACGACGCGCATCACTCCAGCATGCGTGACCACCGCGGAACACGACTGAGATGCCACCGCCAGAAGATGATTTACCTTGTTCAAGACCCTGGATTGGAAGGCGTCAAAGGACTCACCACCGGGCGCCACCGAATCGGGAAAGGCTTCGGACCATCGACGGGCATAAACCGGATCGCGTAATTCAATCTCCTGCCAACTCAGAGCCTCCCATTCTCCAAAGTTGATTTCGCGAAGCTCCGGAACCGCGATTGGCGAAAGTCCAAATGCTTTGCCAATTGCGTCCGCTGTGACCTTCGAGCGTGACAAATCGCTGGTATATACCGCATCGATTCGTTCGTTCTTCAACGCTCGCAGCAACTCTTCAATCTGGCGTAAGCCCCGTTCATTGACCGGCGGATCCGAGTGCCCGCAGAATCGGCCCGCGAGATCGGTTTCAGCATGACGAATGAAAAGCAAGTTCTCCATCAGGCCCACACTCCGCACAGGAAGACGGCTACTTCGGCCAACTGATTCGTCGCCCCAAAACAATCGCCCGTGACGCCACCGATACGATGGTTGTAATAGAGACCTGTCGCCAAGGTGACACCCGCGCTCACTAGAACGGGAGCCAAAGCACGAACGCGTAGCAGGGCAAATACGATTACCAGGGTGAACAGGCTTGCGACGATCAGGGTGCCGCGTGTTGTAAGGCGCGCGATCCTTGCCCCCTGGCCGTCCATCTCGCCTTCGTTGCGCTCTCGTGCCGGCGCAAGGAAAAAACTCAGAGGCAAAGTTGTCCAGCGGCTGAGAACAGGAGCAACGAGCAAGTAAGACGCCCTCTCATTTTGAGGGAGGGAGGCAATGAGCAACACGCGGGCGAGCAAACTCAATGCAAGTGCCGAAGCCCCATACGTACCGATGCGGCTGTCGCGCATGATTGCAAGCACCTTCTCGCGCTCCCATCCGCCGCCGAATCCGTCCACGGAATCCGCAAGCCCATCCTCATGAAGGCAGCCAGTGATTGCGACAAGGTACACCACGATCAGGAGCGCGACGACTGTTGACGGGAGATGCGGAGCAAGTACCCAATACACAAGCAGGCTTCCGGAGCCGATCAGCAATCCAACGACCGGGAAGAACCTGACGGCGCGCGCCAGCGAATCCTGCTCGTAGGGGCCAGACGGGACGCGCAGGCGAGTGAGAAACTGCGTGGCCGTGAGCAGATCAAACCACAGTTGCCGGATTGGTGCTATCAAGCTCATGTCGTGGCTTCGCTAACTCCTGCCGATTTGAACGTTGCCATCTGGTTGTAAAGAGCTATTGCCGACTCGATCACCGGCATTGCCAGGACCGCTCCCGTTCCTTCGCCAAGGCGCATCCCGAGAGAAAGCACCGGCGTTAATCGAAGGTGATCGAGAAGGAGTTGATGTCCCGGTTCTTCCGAGCGATGACCGGCGACCAGATAACCAATCGCATGGGGCGCCAAACTGACGGCAATGGCTGCGGCCGCGGTCGAGATGAAACCGTCCGCCACCACAATCAGATGGTTGCGAGCTGCCGCAAGCACCATACCCGTCATCGCAGCGATTTCGAGTCCGCCGAGGCGGCTAAGGATCTCAATCGGACTCTTAGATTCGGCGTCGGAGCAGTGTTTCGCAACAACGGCCCGTACAACACGAGTCTTGCGGGCATGGGCCTCCGAATCGAGTCCTGTGCCGCGTCCGGTCGCAATGCCGGCCTGTGCTCCGGTCAGTGCACACGTGAGAGCGCTGGCCGCAGTCGTATTCCCTATGCCCATCTCGCCAATTGCGAGAAGGCTATATCCATCGGCAGCGGCTTGCTCTCCTAGTCTTGTGCCTACTGCCAGGGCTTGCGCGACCTCCGCTTCGCTCATAGCAGGTTCCTTGAACATGTTGCGCGTGCCACGTCTGACCTTGTGATGGAGCAACCCCGGAGCATCTTCAAGATCTGCATCGACGCCGACATCGACAACATGCAACGCGGCGCCGTGCAGGCCAGCCAACACGTTAATCGCAGCGCCCTGGCCCAGAAAGTTCAAAACCATCTGGTGTGTAACAGCGCGCGGGTAGGCGCTTACGCTTTCTTCCGTAATGCCATGATCGGCCGCAAAGACATAGACAGCCTTGCGGAGTGGTTCCGAGAAACGGTCCTGGCGAATCGCGACAACCTGCGCGGCTAGTTCTTCGAGACGTCCCAAACTGCCAAGCGGCTTAGTCAATGTATCGAGATGCTTGAATGCTCGCTGGCGCCACTCTTCACTCGGCGGTTCGATGGCGCGAATGAGTCCGTCGATTGAAGTCACTTTAAGCTCCATGATTCGCCTCCAAAATTCACCTTCAGGCCAGAACGGAAAGTCAGCGGAAGAGCCGGGTACCCGAATGCCTCGAAGTAATGCTCGCTGAACAGATTCTGTATATCGGTGTAGACGTTGATGCGAGGCGTGATTTGGTAGCCTCCGCCCAGCTCAAGACGCTGATACGCACCGAGGAGGTTGCGGTTGGGAAGAAGCAAGCTTGTGCCAAAGCTCGGATCGACCAAATAGTCGCTGTCGTCCCGTTTGCTTACAAGAGTTCCAGTGAACGATGTGTACAATTTCGATCGCGTGTACTGAAGACCGAAGTAACCGGTGTGCGGCGCAATCCGGAATGGCCGTGCGCCTACAAGCGGAGAGTAGGCTCCAATCGGAATGTTGCCAAAGTTAAACGATGCGTTGTAGCTCGGGTATAGGTTGTCGCTGGAAAAGGAATGCTTCACCGCGGCATCTGTGTAGGTATACCCGCCGCGCACAAACAAATGACTGCCAAACTGATATTGCGTCTCAATCTCCGTCCCTAGCGAACGAAATGCGAGCGAATTAATGTAAGCCCCCCCGTATGCGAATGGCGGCAGATTTGCGGCTGGAATGCCCAACTCAATCAGTGCTGCTTGTGGTACGTATTCCACTCCATTTGTGAATTCGTTATGGAAGAATGTCATGGCCAGGATGCCGCGCCCATTCAGAATTTCCTGATCGACGCCTCCATCGAATGTCCGTGAATTCTCCGCTCCGAGCGGAGAGACGTGGTATTGGCTGATCAACTGAGAGCCGTTTGACAGCGGCGCTAGCAATCCATAAAGCGAGTTGGCCTGGCTGTACACGCTCGGTTCCTTAATGCCTTTGCCGAAAGTTCCATGCAGCTTTGTGCCGGTTAAGAAGCCGCTGCTCGAAGGACGGACCAAATAATAGGCCAGTGAGGCACGCGGAGTCGCAGCAAACCCGAACAGGCCGTTATCCTCAAGACCTGTTCCGAGATTCCAGAAGAGCCGGTTCCGGACATCGCCCGTGAGTTGAATCGTGTAGCTGTAATTGTTGCGCTCGATGCTCGACGGCGTTCCGCCTGTATATCCGGCCGAACCGCTTTCGTGCTCGAATTTGACTGCACCCAATGCGAGCACATGCGGAGTGAAGCTGTAATCGCTCTGTGCATACGCGATATCGCGGCTGGTCGGCGAAAGATACTGCGAATATTGATCGCTGTACTGAAAGACGGCCTGACCGCTCACCGAATAACTATTCGCGCCCGTAATGGTGACCGGCGCGCCCAGCCAGTAGCCGATTGAAGGATCATAGATGCCCGTTGCGCCAAAATCATTGAATTCCGAATTCTGGCGCAGCCCTCCATAGCGCAGTTGGTTGTGCCACTTATTCGTCGTCTGGTTATTCCAGACCACGCCATAATAGTTGTCCTGCTGCTTCTCCTGGCCGACATCGGGAATGCCATAGAGCGCAATTGCGTTCGGCTGGCCGCCGGAAACAATCACATGGCGCACTGTGAACCGCAGGTCGTTTGCTGAGTTGGGAGCCCAGCCAAAATTGCCTGCATAAGTGGCATTATGAAACTCACTGTTTGGAATGTTGTTGTCCGTATCCATGCGGGCGAAGGCGGAATAGAGATCGAAATGTCGATATCCAAGGCCGGCTGTCACCTCGTTGCGGTAGGTCCCGAAGTTGCCGGCGTCACCGGCATAGGTCATCAGAGGAAGAGGCGTGGACCCGCGCGGAGATGTGATGCTGACTACACCGGCCAGAGCATCAGAGCCGTACAGCGCGCTGTTCGGTTCGCGCAGAACCTCGATGGATTGGACACCAACGCTCGCCAGGTTGGCGAATTCCACCTCGCCACCAATTGCATTCGCCGGGATGCCATCGATCAAGACCTTATTCGCATCCGACGAACCACCGCGAATATAGAGCCCTGTGGTACCGCCTATCTGGCCCGTCTGCGTTATTTGTGCGCCGGGCACGAGCCGAAGAGGGTCTTGAACCTCGGGCGAATATCGAAAGTCTTCCACGGGAATCACCGTCACGGAAGCGCCAGTCTGCGCTTCGGGAGTGGGTGCGCCGGTTGCGGTTACAATTACCTGCTGAGTGAGTGTGGGAGTAGCGAGTGTCACATTCACTAGAGCATTGCTCGTTGCCGAAACGTAGACTATCGGACTTGTTGTGGACTCAAAAGAAGGTGCCGAGGCACGAACCCGATACCTGCCAGAGGCTGCAATATCGAAACTGAATGCGCCTTCAAGATTGGACTTTGTGGTGGCGGCTGTACGGTCATTTTGCAAGAGTTCAATAGAGGCATCGGCTACGAGAGCGCCAAGAGGATCGCGGACCTCGCCATGGAGCTTTGCGGTTTGTTGCGCATGGAGAACAGGCAATGCGGGCTGGAAGATCAACAACAGATAAATCAGGCAAATGGTGCTTGGGGTTGAGGCATTCGCAGCAGGTTGCTGCGGCTTCAGAAAGAAACTAAGAAAACCAGTCATCAAAATCCCCCTCGGGTTCAATCTGCAGCCGGGCCGGTCTCCTGACTCGCGCTTCATCGAAGCCGTGCTGCCTTCCCAGAGCAATGCTCCAGTGGCGTTGAACTCCCTGCACGTCTCTCAGCGCTTACAGTTACGGGGTAGTGGCGGATTTTCACCGCACTTCTCGACACCCTGCTGGTGAAATGGTTGTTTGAATTTCAGGACCGCGCTGAGAAGGCGCGCCTGAAGCCTATATTGATGCCTCCTCAGCGGATGAATTTTTGAGGGCGAGTGGCAGCCCAGCCACCATGAGAACTACGTGATCGGCGATGGCAGCGACCCGCTGATTTATTTCGCCGAGCAGATCGCGGTATCGCCTCCCGAGCTCAAATTGCGGAACAATGCCGCTTCCTACTTCATTGGAAACAAGAACGACTGAACAGGGCCTGTCACTCAATGCAGTGCAGAGTGCATCGATGTTAGCGACCATGGATGACGGATCCTTGCCGTGTACTTCGAGCAACTTTCCTGCGTAAAGAGTGAGGCAATCGACCACGATGAGTTCGCTTTGGCTTATCGATCCAATCACGGAACCAAGATTCAGTGGCTCCTCAATCGTGGTCCAATGCTGCGGACGTTCTGCACGGTGCCGATCGATTTTGCGCTGCATCTCTTCGTCGTCGCGATGCTCGGCGGTTGCAAGAAACGTGACGCTTCGTGCTTGAGCGGCGAGTTGAAGGGCATAACGGCTCTTGCCGCTACGGACGCCACCCAAAACAAGGGTCACGCCCCGCACCGAACTTGAATGCATAGGCCGCTTTCTGGCGCTCCTCAATAGAAACGCTCAAAGACCATGCGGGAAGTAATTCTTAGGCAGCCGCCAGACAACGCACGAAATGTGAACGCAGTGGCCATGCTCTTCAACTCTCCCATCGAAGTTGAACAAGCCCAAAGTGGTTATCTGGCCGGTCTCCTGACTTGCGCTTCGTCAAGATCGAGCAGCCTTCCCAGAGCACTCGCCCCAGTGGCGTCAAAAGATTTGCTCGATCTCTCAGCGTTCACAGTTACGGGGTAGTGGCGGAATCGCACCGCCTTCCCGAACACCAGATAATTTGAAAGATACCTCTCGGCAAGTATGCCGGTCAACGGGAGCGTTCCTTTGCTGCACCTTCGATGCTCATGCATCCTCCACGCTAAGCCCATTATCCGCCAGACTCAGGAGCCTGTCATGCCGATCAACAGACATGACCATCGGAGCCTGTCCTGGCAACAGAAACCGTTATCACCCGAACTCGGCCGAGTCACCGGTGAATAGGGGCTGCTGTAATCTCACTGCGATTCTCAGCTACAAACCATTCCACCTGACTTCAGAAAGGAGTTTAGCCATGAGCTTCGCATCTATCAAGCGCCGCATCCAGGTTGGGACAACCCTTCAAATGGTGCGGCATGACCATCCGCCCGTGATCTTTTCTCATGAAACAGCTGAGGCCATCGAAAGGAAGAAGGCTGCCTTTCTTCGCATGTTCGAAGTACGCCAAGTTACGGTAGTGCAGACTAACGCCATTGCCTTCGAAAGCGGCGACGGAAAGCTCTCATGGCTCTACTGGCCGAAGGCGAGTTGCGTCAGAGAAACGGCGAACGGCTTTGAAGTATCGCTTGACGACAACTTCGGCAAGCTGATGGCTTACGAGTGGCGATAAGGCGTGCATTCCGAGTCAACATGACTGCAACGCGCAGTTATCCTGCGATCGGACACCAATCGCGAGCCATTCCGGAACGCCGGAAAGAACGTGCCGCGCGCTGTTTGGTGCCGTCCCTGGCTCTGGTCTCCCAAGGAATGAGCTAGGATGCGGCTGGATGTGGAACTACATAAAGAAAGACTGCAACATAATGAGCGCCGCTTCCAGCCAAAACAAACACATGCCACAGTGCATGAAAGTATCGGAGCCGGTCGAGAGCGAAGAAAAGCACTCCAACCGTATAGAAGACGCCTCCGACTACGATCCAGGCGATTCCATGCCAAGTGATGGCTCGCGCCAGCGGTCCAATTGCAATGGCCGCGATCCAGCCCATCGACACATAGCCTATCGCCGAGGCTACGGCAAAGCGCCCTACGGCCACGCTCTTGAAAACCACTCCAGCGACAGCCAAGGCCCAGACAGAGCCGAACAGGCTCCATCCCCAGGCCCCGCGTAACGAGACCAATGTAAACGGAGTGTAGGTTCCAGCGATCAGCAGATAGATCGCGGAATGGTCAAGCACACGAAGCACATGACGCGCCCGGGTGCGAACCATTGAGTGATAGAGGGTGGAGCACACGTAGACCAGAACCAATGTAGCGGCGTAAATGGCGCATGCGATAATGACCCGCGATGTTCCGCGCGCAGACGCAACCATGAGACACATTGCACCGGCCAAGGCGAGCAAAGCACCTATGCCGTGGGTGATCGAGTTTGCGAGAAGATCGCCCAGCCTCTGTTCAGTCTTCACATGATGATCATATGGCGCTTGGCCGGCGATATAAGCGAACTGTTTATGCGGTCATGAATAGCTTGAGGTTGTCTCTGCCAACCTGGGGTACCGGATTTTGCTGCTCGGCCCCTTCAGTGGAAAGTGGTTTTCAAGTAGCTAAATGAGTCAGACGGTTCCTCCCATGATCGGATCGCTGACACCAGGCCTTCCCGTCTCGACCCGGCCCGCGTAACGGAATTCTGCACTTGAGCCGTTGGCGCTCACGGTGAAGTCATACCAGCCGTGGCTCCTTTCGAGATACAGGACGAACGAGTCTTCCCGGCCCTGATCGATGACCGCGGTCTTCGCTTTCGTCTTGTAGGAATTATCCTTAATCGAGACAGGCACTCGACCATTCGTTGCGTTGCTGAGATGCACCAGCATATTGCCTGTCAGGCCAGCCCCACCATGTTCGTACGATGTGCGCACTTTAATGCTTTGGGGCGAAGCCAGTCCGCCCGTGAAAGAACGATAGAAGCCGTTCGGGCCATGTACCTCGATCACATACTGTGAGTCTACGAAGAGCGACAACGGGAACTGTTGAATAAGGGTGTCGCCCGGCGTGACGGCGTAGGTTGCTACCGTCATCGCCGGTCCGGCTCCGTTTCCTCGGACTATATTGCGCAGATAAACATTGAAAGGCGCGCCGGCCGATCTCACGCCGTGCGCTTGATTTCCCGCGCTGAGGTGGAGTTCCCAATATGTACCATCCTCCGCAAGGCTGCCATCGGCGTACAGCTCATAAGGCAGCGCGCATGCCGGCCGGACGCCTTCCTCCTGGTGAGCCGTGAACTCGGAATGCATTGGAGCACGATTGATCTGCTCGATCTGGGCGGCAGTCAGCTGCCTGTAGTTCGATGGAATCTCCTTGAAGCGAGCCCGCTCGATGCTCACAACGAACTTGTCGCGGTCGACAAAATCGAGTGCCGATTCTCTGGAATCGTACGGCCGGAAGACGGACGTGAGATCTCCGGAGACGGCGCGCCGCCAGGCACTAACGTTATCTTCGCGAAGAGTCTTGCCAAACTTGTCCTGTATGAAGCGCTCCAGGAACTGAAGCGTGGATGTGTGATCGAAGAGTTGGGAATTCACCCACCCGCCGCGGCTCCAGGGGGACGCGACGATCATCGGAACGCGAAACCCCATCCCGATGGGGCCGGACCGTGCTTCGTTCTCCGGTACACCTTGCCGCAACTCGTCTTCCTTATAGGTGTACTCAAGACCGGTATCGATGCCCACGGACGCCCCGCCGGTCTCCGGCCGCTTTGGGTCGGCGGCGACGAAGGATGGTGCGTGGTCGAAGTAGCCATCGTTTTCGTCGTACGTGAGGATGAAGATTGTCTTCTTCCACACTTCGGGATTCTTGGTCAGAATGTCCATTACCTCAGAGACATACCAGGCGCCATACCAGGGCGAGGTAGGATGATCAGAGAACTTTTCCGGGGACGACAGCCACGAAATCGTGGGCAGCTTGCCTTCATTTACGTCCTTGCGAAACTGATAGAGGATATCGCCACGGGGAACCTGCATCGCGAGAGTTTTGCCCTGGTCCTCGTACGACAGCGATTGGAGAGCATGGTAATCGGGATCGCTCGAATTGGTGACAAATGCAGCATGATGCAATGCCTTTTCTCGATCAGCGAGCTGCCGATATCTGGCTTCACCGCAGTTGGAAAGCTTCACCTTCAGTTCCTGAATTTGGCTGTGCGTCCTCTCGAGTCGCGAGCGAAGCGTCGCCGCAGCCGATGGTTCGCTTTCGTCGGACAACGCGGTTTCGAGCTTTACGGCCCGATCGGAGAGCTCAGAGATGCGCAACTGTAGTTCCGGAATATAGCCCGGATATGCTTCGACGTTATAGGCCGCGAAGTTTTCGAGCAGGTTGCAGCCAAAATTAGAAAGCCACGCATCTTCGTCGCCAGCCAGACCAGAGTTGGTCAGCTCGTTCTGGTAAAACTTCCAACTGATTCCGCCCTCCTGCAATCGCTCGGGAAAGGTCTTCCAGGTCATCCCGCCGCGCTCGATCTCCTCGTTGCGCATGTAGACCAGTGAATCCGTACGTTGCCTATCGCGCACGGTACCAGTCCAGAAATAGCTTCGGTTGGGCGTCGTGCTTGTCATAGCGGAGCAATAGTTTTGATCGCACACCGTAAAGGCATCAGCCAGCGCGTAATAAAAGGGGAGGTCCTCCCGTGTGTAATGTCCCATCGTCAGAGGCAGCGCAGCATACTCTGGTACATGGGAGCGCTTGGCTTCAATCCATCCGTCATGATGGCCTTCATTCCAGGCATCCACCTGGCTGTTGCGTGAGTGCGGGATAGACCCCATCCAGGTAATGCGTGTGTCGCGAATGTCGAGGCGCCAAGGCGCATAGGAATTGCCCGCTGCGTCGGTTTGGACGAAGACGGAGTTGCCATTTGCCAATCGAAGGGCACGCGGGTCATTGAATCCGCGCACGCCTCGCAAGGTTCCCAGTGTGTGATCGAAGGAGCGGTTCTCCTGCATCAAGATGACGATGTGTTCGGCATCCAGCCAAGTCGAGCCGGGCGGGGGCGCAATCGCATAGGCCCTTTCGATCGATTCGGGGAGCAGGCCGGAAAATCCGGCGCTGGAAAGCATTGCCACAAGCTTGAGGAAGTCGCGTCGGGTCTGCATAATCTCATTTGTCTCACAGTCACATTGGAATTCTGTAACAGACGCCATGCTCAGTCGAGGGCGGCCTTACCCTCGGCCCAGTAGGCGCGAATCCTTGGCTTGTGAAAGAAAGCCCGGTGGCCCTGCAGCCGTCTTCTCAGTACTTGGATCGATTGCGCTTTTCCAGTGAGAACCCAGTGGGGAAGCCCGAGACGCCAGGACCGATTCACCAGCCCACTCTCAATATCGTGCAGATGGGCATCGTCCGGCAATCGCTGAAACAGCTGGGCATTTGTCAGCCCAATACATCGAAGCACTTCCTCAGATTCAACAAGGGAAGAGACTTCGAAGAAGTACTCCTTCTGAAGTCCAGGACGGGCAAGATGAAGCGCATGAGCCGCCGCAAATGATGTCTCATCGCCGAAGAAGATTAAGGGCCCCTCGATGACGGCGAAGTTGAGAGAATCGCGAGGACCAATCAACTGGCAACGATCACCTCGCCCTAGCGTGCTGGCCCACTCCGATCCGGGCCCATTGCCATGAAGAAAAAGGAGGAATCTTGCGCAACCTGTCACCGAATCCCATTCCACCGGCGTGTAGGTTCGCGTCATCAGATTTCCGAGATGGAATTGCACCTTTTGTCCCGATATCCATTTCACATCCTTCAGATCTTCGCCTTGAACAACGACCTGCCGGAAGTGTCCGGCAAGGGCGATAGATTCGCTCACCACCGCAGAGCGGAAGAGCAGCCTTTCTACGGCACTGGTCAGAAACTCTTTGAATGGCGTCATAGAATACCCTGTTGCGATAGGCGAGAATCGTGCCAATGCGGGCGCTTCCCAACCTCAGCGGATAGGTTTATAGGGCCGGTGGGGCCTCAAGAGCTTCGCGGTGAAGCGAAGAGATTCCCAACAGAAGTCTTCTTACAACCTTCCCGAGACGGCCTTCTTTGGACCCCACCACTTCCAGGCAATCACCGCCAGCGGCACGGCGAGAGCGATCCAGGAGAGTTCATCCCAGATGCCATCGCCGAATAACGCGGAGAGCAGACCATAGACCGTGATAAGGGCAACGATCGAGGCTGCCCCGTAGACTCTGCGAAACGAAGTCGGGTAATTCATGACACAGTGGCTCCTGCTTCGGGAATGGCTTCTGGCAGATCTTCAAGGCTGACCAGGCGGTCGAGTTCCCTCTCAACCGGCGTTCTCCGGCGCGAGATCCAAAGATAGAGCCCGCTGAGAAGGACAACGATCAACGCCAAATCGAAGAGCGCCCATAGAATCTTGAGCGGCATGCCTCCGTAGTCGCCGAAATGGAGAGGACGGGAGACTTCGAGAGCCCTCAGGTACCACGGCAACCCTGCCGCAGTCGTTAGCTGCCCTGTTCCGACATCGACCAGTGCAGGAGTGAACAGCCGTGACGTGACCGCGGTCTTTCCCTTTGTCCAGATCACATAGTGACGAGGACTGCTGAGCACCGGATTCGGAAACACGATTCCAGTGACTTCCATCTCCGGAAGTGCTCTCTGCGCGGTCTTGAGGGCCGCGTCCACGGAGCTAAACTGTGTCGGCACGGGCGTTCCACGATAGGACGCCAGTAATTTGGGCAGGTTCTGCGCGCGCCACAATCCAAACAGAGGCGTGGATAGGGTGTTCATTACACCGGTCGCGCCAACGACCAGCGCCCAGCTCAATGTGACGATTCCCAGCAGGTTGTGCAAGTCAAACCACTTCACACGCTGAGACTTACTCTTGCGAACGGTTCCGAAATCGAGCCGGCGCATGAATGGACCGTAGACGACAGCCCCTGATATCAGAGCCACAACAAACAACAGAGCCATGCAACCGAGGAAGAGCTCTCCCGGAAGACCTGCATAGATCTGCGTGTGCAACATCACGACGTACGTCATGATGTCGCTCGAGTCTCTGGGTTCTTCGAGGAGTTTTCCCGTATGAGCATCGAAGATCAGCGTGTGTATTTCTCCAGCCTCCGGCTTATAGTTGCGGGAGATATTCAGAAAGATTCGCGGTTCGTCATCATCGAAGCCAAGCGAGAGGATGTTCTGCCCCGGATACCTCAGCCTGCCTTCGGCAACCATACTGTCGAGGCGGGCGAGAGGCGCATTGGCAGGCAGATTGGCGGCAGGCACATGATGGTGAGTGAGATCGAAAATCTCATCGTCAAAGATCATCGGCAAGCCGGTAAGGCACGACATCAGCAGGAATGCCGTGCAAATCAGGCTCGTCCATTTGTGGACGCGATACCAGAGGCGTACCTTCCTCGCTGTCAGCACAAGGCATCTCCAGGCTGTGAGACTTGGAGGCCCACAGCTAGTGTTCTAAAAATATGAAGACCACGATCCAGCGTCATCGAAATCTCCTCACCAGCTCTTGCTGAAGGTCGCATAAACATTTCGGCGAAGCCCGAAGTAGCAACCCTCGGACGAGAAACAGGATGCGACGTAACTCTTATCGCCGATATTGCTCGCGTTGATCTGGAAGCGCAGCCCTTTGAGCAGGGGGCTATCCTCGCTGAAGTTGTAATGCAGGGTTCCATCGAAGAGCGTGAACGCTGGAACCTCGAAGGAGTTGGCTTCGTCACCGTAACTGGAGCCAACAGCCCGAACTCCTCCGCCGAAGCCCAGTCCGCTCGCCGGCCCGGAGTGCAGCGTGTAGTTAGCCCAGACAGAACCTCCCTGCGGAGGGACACCGTCCTGGTACTTTCCGACGATCGGCACCTGGACGCCATTCAGATCGGCAGCGGTATCGTCGGATCTTGCGTAGATGGAATGTGTGTAGGTGTAGCTCGCGATCAGATCGAGATTGTGGGTCAGCGAGGTGTGATCGGAGATCTCAATGCCGCGTGAACGGATTTCTCCAATCGGAATCTCGAAGTTGGGATTTGCAGGATCGGTTGTAGGCACGTTCTGCTGCGCGAGGCTGTAAACCGCAGTCGTGAAGAAGCTGTTCAGATGCGGCATCTGATACTTGATTCCGGCCTCATATTGTTGTCCGGTTTCGGAAGGCAGCGGTGCCCCGGTCGCCGTCGTTCCACTTTCTGGCTGGAAGGACGTCGAGTAGCTGAAGTACGGCGATACTCCATTGTGGAAGACATAGTTGAGACCCGCCCGGTAGGTAAATTTGCTCGGGCTCAATGCCTCGCTGCCGCCAGTGTAGGTGGCGCTGGCGTTTACCCAGTCCTCCCGCCCTCCAACCAGAAGACGCCAGTTGCCGAGACTGAACTGGTCCTGCCCATAGAGCCCCGTTTGACGGGCGTTGTAGAGTTCATGACTGAAGTCAGTCGGCGCCGCGATCTGTTGGTAGTAATCAGGATCGAAAATGTTGAGGGTGGGAATGTTGAAGTTCGATCCCCAGGTCCAGTGCTCATGCCAATGTGTATAGTTGACGCCGGCAAGCACGACCTGCCGGATCGGCCCCAGCTTGAAATCTCCCGTGATGCGGTCGTCGTTAACCAGAGAATTGAATGCCGCGTTGCGAATCCAGGAGTACCTGTCCAGCGTCTGGTCGTCGGGCTCCAGCGCGCTTGGCCAGATCATGTTTGCGTGGTTGTTGTTGACGTTGTAGCGAAGGCCCTCAGACAAGGACCAATGCGCATTCAGAGAGCGAGTGAACTGGTCTCCGATATAGGTTGAAATCTGCTCGGTTTTGTTGAAGTTCGGATCGCCGATGTAGAGGCTGGTCGAGATCTTGCCATACGGATTGGGAAGCGCTGAACCGATCGCGGGAACATACGCATACTGGCCGATCGCCGGGTTATATGTGTAATTCGACAGCAGAGTCAGATCAGTCTTCGCATCCGGCCGCCAAGTGAACGTCGGCGCGATGGCCATGCGCTGCTCGTTGACAAATTGGGTCTGCGTGTTCTCGGTGAAGCCAGCGCCTGTAACCCGGTAGAGGAAATGATCGTTGCCGGCGATCCGGCTGCCGAGGTCCACCATGCCTTCGTAACGGTCATAGCTGCCCAGGCCAAAGACTACTTCATGGATCGGGATCGTGGACGGTCGTTTGCTTTCCACGTCGACAATGCCGCCGGGACTCGCCTGCCCATAAATCACCGACGAAGGGCCGCTGAGTATGGCGACACGCTGATAGAAATACGAATCGATCAAATCATTGCCGCCGCCGTCATCTTCGAGCCCGTCGAGGTAGACTTCCGGAACAAACCCTCGCAGCAGAAGGCTGCTTCCGCTCCAGAAGTTCGATGAAACTCCCTCTGATTCCGGGACGATTCCCGGCGTATAGCGCAACGCTTCGTTCAGGCTCTGCGGCTGCTGGTCGTTCATTTGATCGCGAGTGACGATCGAGATCGATTGCGGTGTCTCGAGAATGGGTGTATTTGTCTTGGTTCCGACACTGCTGTCGGTTGCGACGTATCCGGCGTCGGCGCTCACTCTAACTGTGCTGCCAGCCGGTCCGACCTTCAGAGTCCAGTCCCGAGCCGCCGTGCTGCCCGCAGCAATGGAGATCACCTGCTGATAAACCGCAAAGCCGGGCGACTCGATTGTCAGATCGTAGTTCCCAGGGTCTGCCTTGACACTGTACTCACCATTTGGACCGGTGCGTGCGATTTTCCGTACGCCGCCACAGGTCAATGAAACGGTAGCGGAACTGATCCTTGCGCCGCTTGGATCGGAGATCGTGCCGGTGAGCGTCGCTTCGGGCTGACCGGTCAGCACTTTGCACGAGCTGGTTGAAGGCGTATTTTGCCCGAAGGCAGGGACGAGGGAAAGCAACAGCACGCTGGAGGCTAAGACAATCGCCTTGCGCGCGGGAAGACAGGAAGCAGCCACAAAACCACCTTTCGAGGGTTTCAAGGCTGCCGGTGCTGCCTATTCCGGCTATAGTCATAAACAGTCGTCAGCCTTCGGGTTGTCGATCTCCAGGTCCTCGCGGCGCTTCGCCAAAAGACTGCCACGAGGACCTGCCTATATACGACCAATTAGGTCCGAGTTGCACTATAGCCGACTCTATTGCATGCATGCTCCGCGTATGGCGTCATGCATTACGTCGATCTGGTCATGGCGAAGCGACCACAGGATCACGAATACCTGCAGACTGCCCCACGCCCCGTGGCAGCGATGGCTAAGAGCTATCCGCCCGGCTATGTGGGGTATATGCACAGCCACGCTCGCGCCCAATTCCTCTATGCCGCGGCCGGAACGATGAAACTGGCCTTGGATCTAGGGTGCTGGATCATACCGCCGAAGCGCGCCGTCTGGTTGCCCGCCGCCTACGTGCATCAGACAGGGAGTATCGGGAAACTCGAAATGCGCACCCTCTATATAAAGGAGGATGCCTGCCCGGCCATGGCGCCGTCTGTGCCGCGGATGCTTACTGTATCTCCACTGCTTCATGAACTCGTTATGCGGGCCGTTGAAATGCCGATTGAGTACGATGAGGCCGGTCAGGACGCCCGCATCATTGCAACGCTGCTTGGCGAGATCAACTGGAGACCAGTTCACCCGGTAAGCCTGCCTGCGCTGCTCGATGATCGCCTCCGCCGCATGGAAAAGCTCCTCAGCGCCCATCCTGGCGACACGAGCACATTAGAACGATGGTCTTCCCGCCTGGGAATCTCTCCTCGTACGCTGACCCGTCTTCTCAGTAAGGAAACGAATCTATCATTTCAGGTTTGGCGAGATCATATTCGTACCTTTGCAGCAATTCCAATGTTGGCTGAGGGAAGACCCCTGTCGGAGATTGCTGATGCGCTCGGCTACGAAACCGCCTGGAGCTTCACAGCAATGTTTAAGCGGGTGACGGGAAAAGCGCCAAGCAAATATGCAGACGCAGATTCGTTACCATGATGCAGTGCCGACTAATGCGGGCGAAGCGTCATGCCGGACACAGGACACGACGGGATTCGTCACTTTTCCGGCGAAACCCTTTCGACGTCGCGGTCAATAAGCGCATCGGCCCGTTGCATCATCGGGGATATCAAGGCGCCGGATGATCGGCTGCCCGGAATCAATGCGATTATTCCTCAAATCGTACATGCACGATCTTCATAAGCTGCTTGGTCATGGCAGGAGACAATTTTTGCCGGAACGGTTCGGGTAACTGGTCATAGGGTCCATCCAGCAGCGGAAATTCGTCCACATATTCCACCTTCGGATTCAGAGCCGATACCTGCTTACTATCGTCCAGTCCCCATTGCGTCTCTGCCTTCATGCTCAGCTTGGATACAAGCGAGTGTTGGACGAGTTCCCGAGCTAATGACGTGGCTATCGTGTGAAAGAGCATCTGCTGTCCCGGGAAATTTTCGGCGAGGCAGGTGAATATCTTTCTATGCTCTTCCTCCGTAAAGTACGGCAATAGTCCCTCCGCGACAAACAGGACTCGCCTTCTTCCGCGCCGTTTGATTTCCGCGACCCAGTCGTCATCAAGAACGGACGCTGCAATCATCCGGTGCCGCTTGCTGTCCGGCTCCTGGAGCTTCTTGCGAAAAGCAATCACGCCGGGCAGATCAAGTTCAATCCATTCGACCCGGCCGTTATCAAGGCGATGGAAGCGCGTATTGAGTCCGGCGCCCAGGTTCACCACCAATCCCTCCGGCGCCTCTTCAAGAAAGTTTCTTACCTGTTCGTCGAAGACGGTTCTTCTCCGGTTCATGGCGGCTTTTGTCACGACCGTTACCCAGCTCTTCGACGAATCAGCGTCGAACCTGCTCCAGTCGTAAGCGATGGCGTCGTGGAATCTCTCGGCAAGCTCATCCTTGAAGCTGGTGGATGCGTTTCTACTTTCCTCGACGTAGTAATGCAGGGGGATCAGCAGCGTTTGAGAAACGCCTTTGAGATCGTCAGATTGAACCTGTGGCATTGGCTTTTCCTCAATGTTCGGATATACCCGATCTCTCCATATCCCACATTCCGGTTGCAGATTGGGTACACTCCTGTATCTAATCAGAACCTCTGGCGGGCGTCAATAGGATACAATTATGTATCTAATGGCGAACGGGATGGAAAACCATGCGGTCGAACGCCGGCGCGGCAAGGCGCTTGAAGACGCGGTACTGGATGCTGCGTGGAGCGAGTTGTACGACGGCGGCTATGCGGGATTCACAATGGAGGGTGTGGCGGCGCGTGCGCGCACAAGCCGGCCGGTGCTCTATCGCCGCTGGCCGAACCGGGCAGATCTGGCAATCGCCGCGATACGCTACATCCTGCGTCAACATCCTGTGAATGCTCCTAACACAGGAAATGTGCGCGGCGACCTGATCGCTTTACTGCAACAGTTCTCCAAGAATCGGGCGCTGTTCGCAGTCTTCTTCTCTTTACAGATGAGTGCGTATTTTTCGGAGACGAAGACCAGCCCGGCCGATCTGAGAATGAGCGTGTTTCAGGGCAGTCATAGTCAACTCGATGTGGTGCTCGTGCGAGGGGTCGATCGCGGCGAGATCGATGGCAGCAAGCTGACGCCACGGATTCGATCGCTCCTTCTTGATCTAGTTCGGCACGAGTTCCTAATGACCTTAAAGCCGGTTCCCAATGCCGTCATTACGGAGTTCGTCGACGAGATCTTCCTGCCATTGGTTCGCCCGACACCGCCGCGCAGAGAGAAAAAGTAAAGATGCGACAATCGTGCCTGCAGCTTTAGCCGTTCTGCTGACTATCAGGAAGCATTTGGGCGAGCTCCGATAAGAAGTCAATCTGAACGGAGACTAAAGTCTGAAACAAGGTCTTTTTCCTAGAACTCGATCCTTCCCTGAAATGCGATCATGCGCGGTGAGCTATCGCCCCCGAGACCGACGCCGAGCAGCCCGGTGGGAGGCGAGATGGTGCTTTCGAGTGTCCCGAACCGCGCCGGGATGGAGCCGCCGGGCACGCCGGCTTCGACCTCACTAGGCAGCGCAAAATTGGGATGATTGAATGCGTTGAACATCTGCGCGTCAAGGCGGAATGTGACGCCCTCATGGATCGGAAACGTCTTGGTGACGTAAATGTCCGAGCTTGTGTAGTGCGGCCCACGAACAGAGTTTCGCCCAGTGTTGCCGAACTGGCAATTCATCTTCGAGTCTCCTCCCGTGCAAGCACCCGTCGAAGGATCCACCACGGAAAGAAACGCATTGGGATTGAGCCACTGCTTGGTGCCCGCCACCGTCACACCCGCGACTGCGCTCTTGCTGTAGACAGGAGTGCCGGGCACTCGATTCGCATAAGCAGGCGCGTTGAACTGGATCGTGCTCGCACCGTTTGCCTGAAAGACGCCGTTGCCATTGGCGATGTAAGGCTGGCTCAGCACGCTGAACGGCAACCCGGAGTGTAGGATCGCGGTTTCGGAGAAGGCCCATCCGCCTAGCAGCTGCCGCAACGCGGCATGGCTCGAATGGAACGGCACCTGGTAAAGCCCAAAGGCCGAGACATTGTGCCGCACGTCGTAGTCGCAACTTGCGTACTGCCGCCGCAATTCACCGGGCAGAGGGGACATCAGGCCCTGGGTCGAGAATGCAAGCAGCCCACCGTTCGACACCTCATCGAGACAATGGCTAAATGTGTAGTTGCCACGCAGAGTCAGCCCGCCCCACTGCTGGGAGTACACGGTCTGCAAGCCGGCGTAACTGCTATTGGCGTCGGTTCGGAACTCATTCACATTCCCGAACCGCTGGTCGAGCGGGCGCAGGTAGGAAAACGGAGCAAAGCACCCGTCGCAGACTGTCTGGTAGCCATTGAGCTGTACCTGGTAGGGCTCATGCAGCCCACGTGTACCGACGAAATCTGCGCGTAGATCGCCGCGCCCTCTGATCTGCTGCTCGATGCCGAGGTTGTATTGGTAGTAATACGGTGTCTTGAGCGTTCCGGTTGGAAACGTGTTGAGACTGACTGCCAGCGGGCAGGTGGCGGTGCCAGGTTGTATTCCGGTACAGGGATTTCCGCCAGAATCAAAAGTCGCCTGGAAGGATTTGTTGGCGCTGACAGCGGCATCAACAGCGCTGCCCGGAACGCCTGGCTCAATGCCGAGCCCGCCAACCTGTCCGCCGATGCCGCCCACAAACGTCGGGTCGTTGGGAGCGTTCATTGCGGCCAGGTCGGCAACTTGCATGGGGATGATGTCGTTGAAAGCGCCGAACCCTCCATGAACGGCAGTGCCCGGCACCAACTGATAAGCGAATGAAACACGCGGCTGATAGATGAACAGAGGAGTTCCTGGAAACAGGCCATGTACATCGCCGAGCACCACCTGGTTCAACGGTTGATTGGTTTCATGCGAGGCATCAAGGAAGGACCCCGCAGTTCGGGAAAAAAGTCCCTTCGCGCTGGTCACATTGGTGTTCCAGGTGACGCGCATACCCATGGTGAGGGTTGCCTTGGGCGATGGTTTGAGGGTGTCCATGGCATAGTATTCAAGGTTTCCGGACGAGACGCGTTCTTTTAGAGAAACCGGGAAGCTCTGGCTCGCGGTATAGGCCGCGCCATAGGTGAACTGAGCCAGGTCGTTGTAGGTCACTGTCGGGACAACGCCTTCTCCGAGATCGTAATTGCTCACGTCAAGCCGCCGTGTATTGATGCCGAACTTCCATGTGTGCTTGCCATGCGTCCAGGTCAGATTGTCGTTGATCTGCCACTGGGTAACCTTTCGTCCCTGCGGATAGGTATTGTTGTTGCCTCCAATTGTTGTGAAAGGCACCTCGTCGCTGCCGGTTGCGAGCACGATGGGAAAGGTCTGCTGCACCTGCGAGTAGTTGTTCGGCTCGAAGATGCTTGAATACCAGCTTGCGCCGGGATTGAACTGGTTCACTAACGCGGGGCTGAACAGATGCGTGTACCCGATGACGAGAGTGCGCTGCGGCTGCGGAGAATAGGCGTTGAAGATGGAGTTGATCGCATCAGTGTAGGCCGCCTGAAGGCCGGTGTCCTGCTGAAAGCGATACCAGACGGTGTCTCTCTGGCTGATGGTGTGGTCGATCTTCACGACGATCAGGTTTTCGCTGTCGCTGTTGTTGAGAGATGCCTGCCTCTGGCTGGCGCAGCCATCGCCATTGGCGCCAAGAGGACAGCCAACAACCGGAACCGGCGATCCGCCCGGCGCCGGCAGAAGAGCAAACATCTGCTGGTAGAACGGAATCTCCGCTGGCTGTGCCGGCAGAATTGTGCCCGTAATCGGATCGGTTCCTCCAACGGCCAGTTGCCCGATCACGTACTGCTGGTATGCCGGTGTCGGCAACGTGATCTGCGAAACAAGCGGCAGCGCGATGCGAATGCCTTCGTAGTGCCCGAAGAAGAAAAGCTTGTCCCGGCGAATCGGTCCGCCTAGGCTGACACCAAATTCGTTCACAGTGGAGCGAGGCTTCTTTGCGACGCTATCAGCCGTGTCGTTGGCGTGAAGAAAGTAGTCCTCCGCGTTGAACAGCGATCCGTTCCAGATCTCGTACAGGTCTCCGTGGAATCCGTTCATTCCCGACTTGGTAAAGTAGTTGACCTGGGCGACAGCATACCGCCCCTGATCGACCGAAAAGGAGTTTGTGTTTACGGTCGCTTCCTGAACCGCGTCCAGGCCGATCACAAGATTGGTCGAGAGCCCGATGTTCAATCCCAGCCAGGGATCGTTGGTGTCGTAGCCATCGAGGATGTAACCGTTGGAGGTTGCGGGCAGACCATTGAACTCGACATTCCCATATCCGCCGGCAGCCTTGGCGTCATTCGAAGATCCTGCCGTATTCATCAACGCCCCTTGAGCAAACTGGGCGATATAGGTGAGATCCTGGCCGGGGTTCGGGAGATTCCTGATAGTTTTGGCTTCGATTGTCGTCGTGGTGTTGGGATTGTCGAGGCTGAGCAATCCTTCCTGGGCTGTCACTTCTACGGTTTGGTTCGACGACTGGACATGAAGGGAAAAGTTCAGTGCGACGGTTTGCCCAACACCGACAGCGGTCGGCGCCGATTTAGCAGCAGCGAATCCACTGGCCTCGACGGCAACCTCATAGGTTCCAGGATTGACCTGGGAAAAGAGGAAGTGGCCAACGGCGTTCGTATTGACGGTACGAGTCGCTTTCGTGTTCACGTCGGTTGCCGTGACCGTAGCGTTCGATATCGCGGCGCCGCTCGCATCCGAGACTTCGCCGGAGAGGGCGCTGCTGGTTCCGCTCTGCGCCTGCAACAGGAACGGGTTAACCATAGTTAATACAGCAAAAAGGATAAAGTTGTGCCTCCATGCTCGTGTGCGCACATCACCCTCCGGTTGTTTGTGGTGACCTGCCAGGAGAGGAATCAGGGAAGACAACCCCGCCTCAGTTTAGGCAAGCCTAAAATAATTAGGTACACCTAAAATAAAGCTATGTCAAACGAGGACGGGAGCAGAGAGAGTGACAACGCGGCGCGTTAACCTCAACACGGAGTCCGTAGACAACTACCTGAAGGCCATCTTTACCCTTGGCGGTCCGGGAGAGGCGCGTGTCCCTAGCAACGCTCTGGCAGAGCGGCTTGGAGTCGCCCCGGCATCAATCACCAACATGCTGCAAAAGCTGGCGGTTTCGTCGCCTCCGCTCGTTGAGTATGAGCGGCACAAGGGGGCTCGCCTATCGGCTGCGGGTAGACGGCGGGCGCTCGAGATCGTGCGCCACCATCGGCTGCTCGAGGCATTCCTCTATGAAGTGCTCGATTACCCTATCGAAGAAGTCCACGACGAGGCTGAACGTCTCGAGCATTTCATCTCGGAGCGCTTTGAGGAGCGCATCGACGCGAAACTGGGACGGCCTAAATTCGATCCGCATGGACATTGCATCCCCGCTCTCGATGGGAAGATGCCGAAGCAGGTTTCTCAACCGTTGACGAGCGTCGAACACACCGGCAAGTACATCGTCGACAGCATTCCCGACCAGGACGCGTCACTGTTAAGGCGGCTGAAAGCACACAACATTATTCCCGGGACGCAGGTGCAGGTCACTATACGCCCGGAAGAGTTCGTGCTCCGCGCGGACAACACCTCACGGGCGTTACGTCTGACTCGTGTTCTGGCGGGAGCAGTCTGGGTTCGTTCGGTAGATTGACATTGAGAATCGTCGGCGAGTCATCGGACTGACATGGCGCCACGCACAATCAGATCGAGCCCTTCTTTGTAGCGGTGATCGAAGCGGTCGAAAGAATCGCTCCTGCCAGCCGCAGAATCGGGAAATTCCGCCGAATTCAGCCTGGGCATTTCTCTCGACAATATCGTACTGTGGCGATCGCTCATTCGTACGTGGAAAGATCGCCTGCTCTTCCATTGCGAAACTGAGGGTGTAGTTGTAAATCGTGCTGAGCAGCACAACGACCTGGTGGACCGTAAAATCGCTCTCAACAAGCCTGCCTGCAATTCGCTCAGAAGTCTTCATGAATGCAGTGTTGGTCGAGGCGAGGGTCGCCTGCAATCAAACAAATCGATCAGTTCTTGAAGTTGTCGGCTCTTCAACCGATTTCCTTTATGCGCATTCTATCCCGTTCTTGAAAAGGGGGTGCAATCGGCGGTTGTGCGTCAGGCGAAAGCTATAAGCGGGGACTGAAGGTCCGGTTCTAGGCTCGCCTCTTTGCCATGAACTTAAGGCAAATGGAACGGCCGCTTAGAGTCTACGAGTTCATTTGCGAATGCCGGCAAAAAGATCCTGACAAATTTAATCCTCGATCCTGTGCGTCAAACGCCAGGACTAAGCAACTACGGCCGTGCTTCATACACAATGTTGAATGCGGTTTCGGTCGCACGGCGAAACTGTGTGAATCCGCCCTTTGTGACGACCTCTCGCATACGCTTTTCACCGGCTTGCGCGCCGAGGCAAAGGGCCACGTCCTGCGACCGCGAGCACGGTGTGCATAGAATTGTGGACGCCGAGTAGTAAATCCGCCCCACCGGATTCAAATTGTCCTTCAACTCGTCGTGCGCGAACGGCTCAACGATCATCCAAGTACCGTTCCTGGCCAGGGAGTCGAAGACGTGCGAGGATGCACCCACCGGATCGCCCATGTCGTGAAGGCAATCAAAGACGGTGACGAGATCATAATTTTGGCCGGGAAATTCCCCTGCACTCGCAACCTCGAATCGCACCCTGTCCCCTACGCCTGCATGGTTCGCGGAATCCCGCGCAGCGTCGATCGATCCTTTGTGATAATCAAAGCCCGAAAAGGAGGAGTTCGGGAATGCCTTCGCCATAAGAATTGTCGAGGCACCGTGCCCGCATCCGACGTCGGCAACCTTGGCGCCGCGCTCCAATTTCTCCAGCACATCGTCGAGAGACGGAATCCACGAACTGACCAGGTTGGCGGCGTAGCCAGGGCGGAAGAACTTTTCGCACCCGCGGAATACCCCGTCGTCATGCTCATGCCAGCCCATACCGGCGCCACTGCGAAAGGCGTCGGTAATGCGAGGGATTGCTTTCAGCGAGCCCAGGACAAGTTCGAAAGCACCGGGAAGATAGGCGGGACTGTCGTCCTGAGCGAGTGTGAAAGCCTGCTCTTCGCTGAGGCTGAAATTGCCGGTCTCCTCGTCGTACGTTACATAGCCTCCGGCAGCCTGGGAACAGAGCCATTCCCTGACGTACCGCGGGTCTGTCGATGTCTTTGCGGCTAGTTGTGCAGGTGTCATGGGACCCTCTGCGAGTGCCTTGTATAGTCCAAGACGTTCGCCGACCGTAACAAGCCCCGCGTGAAATGCGGCTCCCAGATCGTTCACGAACTGGCCCAAGAAGGCGTTTAGCTTCTCCGGATCGATGGCCACAGCATCCCTCCTCGGTTGAAGAGTGTTGCCATTAATCTGTATCCTTTGGCCACCGCGGAGCGCGACTCCCATTTGGGAGTCTTGGGGATTCGAGATGACCAAAGCGCAAGCGACAACGAGGGTTTGGGGTGGACTGGCCGACTCATCAGCCTGGCAGGCCAGTCTGGATGCGGTGAGCGAGCATCTTGGCGCAGAGCATCTGGTTGTGGTTACGTCCGGTGAAACGCCAACGGCAAACCGCTGCTGGAGTTCTGGCATTCCCTCGGAATATCTTCCGCTCTTGGCCCGATATTCGGAGCAGATCAGTGCATTCAGCAGTGCAATGCCGATTGGACTTGCGGCCTACAGCGATACCTTCTTTCCTAGGCGGACACTGCATCGGACTGAGCTTTTTCAGAACGCAATTCGGCCGATGGGCGGATACCAATCCATGGTTGCGCGCCCGTTTGACAAGGGATTTTGCGCGGCCTGTCGGTCAGAACGGGCGAAGCCGTTTTCGGATGAAGCACTGAATCGGATGAAGGCCCTGCTTCCGGCTTTCTCAATCGCTCTCGAGCTCAAGGCGAGGCTCACACGACTCGAAGCGCATACTGCCACGCTCGAAGGCGCATTGGATGTGCTCGATCTCGGCGTGATCTTCATGGACGGCCGAGGAGAGATTGTCTATCTTAATCGCAGTGCGGACGCGATTCTGAGCGAGGGGAGAGTGCTCGACCACTGCTCCAGAGGTTTTGTCGGCCCGTGCAGATCCGTCACTCAAAACCTTCGCCGGATGGTGAAAGAGGTGGACGGACGGCCATATTTTCTTTCTGTTCCCGGGCGGTCCGATGCACTTGTGCTTAGGGCCTTTCCGGCTCCATCGGGTCCTTTGGGACTTCGCAATGGCGACGGAAGCGATTCCACCACCATGGTCCTTGTGATTCGCGATTTTCATTCAGGATTGAAGAAGAGCATCGAATCCATCGGAGCGGTGTTTGGGCTCACAGCTCGTGAGTCCCAGATCGCGGAGCTCCTTGTGCGCGGCTTGAATCCTGCGGCGATTGCGGCAGAGTTGAAACTGAGCGTGGGCAATGTCCGGATTCATCTCAAGCGGATTTTTGTAAAAACTGACACGCACAGCCAGGCCAATCTTGTTCGTCTCTTCGCTTGTTGCAAATGGTGACCGCGAATCGATCGGGCCGCCAGTCCTGGAATCTGTCGATCTCCGCATCGGCGCGGCACTTCGCCAAAGACTTCTCCACGAAACCACGACAATTTGGTCGCATAGCAATCTGCGCCGTCAAGTGATGCTCCCTCAGTTCGCGCAAGAACAGTCCGGGATCGGGCGGAAAATCGATAAAGAAGGTGGACAAAGTCCTTAGTCCCAGATAATTGACTGTGGCACCCGGGCTCTTTTTGTCCAGATATAGACATAATATGTCCACTATGAGACAATCAGGGTAGGAGTGATTGCGATGGCGACTTATCCAACTTATGCCGCACCGGGATACCAGTTTGAGGCCACGCCGGACCTGAGCCGGCTGGAGACTCGTGAGCGCCTGAGCCAGTCCGCAGTCGACGGATTCTTCGCCATCATGGACAAATGGCAGATCCCGATCGAACGAGCCGGAGAACTGCTCGGCGGCATTCCGCGCTCGACCGTCTACAAGTTGAGAACGGCTGCAGGAACGCTACGCCAGGACGAACTGACGCGGATCTCCTACATCGTCGGTATCTACAAGGCGCTGCATATTCTCCTTCCGGACGATCTGGCCGATCGCTGGATCACGCAGCCGAACGACAATCTGCTCTTCCGAGGGCAGGCCCCCGTAGATTACATGGTGCGTGAGGGCATTCCGGGACTGCAGCAGATACGAAGCCTTCTTGACGCAGAGCGTGGCGGGCACTAATTGGCACAGCTCAAACAGTACGACCAGGCAGGAACCCACAGGCTGATCCCTGCAAAGTATGGTGCCGAGAGTGTCCTCGAAGGCCTTCCGCTTCCCATCAATGTTCTTGCCGATCTGAGTGAGCTTGACGCCGCGACGAACGAGCGCCGGATTGCAGAACGTGGAGGAAACAGCGCGCTCGGCCCCGGCGAATTGCTGCTAGGCGTGCCAGAGGCGCACATCGTCAACGCCGCCTTCAGTCACCATGGCCCGTACGGTGGTCGATTCCATGGCCGGGAGCGTGGGGCCTGGTACGCGGGCTTTGAGATCGAGACGTCGGCAGCCGAAGTCGCTTTTCACAAACGCCGCTTTCTCATCGAAGGCCGAATGCAAGGAAAGCACACTTTCGATTACATCGAGTTTCTGGCTGACTTCTCTGGCTGGTTTCACACGCTAGATGCTTCGGAGCGAGAGAGCTGCCTGCAGCCCGGACCTGTCCCGCAGTGTTACGGCAGCTCGCAGGGGCTCGCGCACAAACTGCTCCATGAAGGATCGAATGGCATCGTCTACCCGAGCGTCCGCCGGCCAGGCGGGACATGCATTGCGTGCTTCCGCCCTGCACTTGTCTTTCATCCGCGACGGGGTCAAAAGTACCGACTCACTGTAGAAACAAGCGCGGACAAAATCGAGTTCGAGGCCGCTCCGTCCAACTCTTGAAGGACACCTGCAGGCCAATCCCGGCGAAAGACCGGCTGCAGCTTTCGAGCGCACAGCGTACTGGAGGGCATGATTCCAGTTCGCTAATGGCGATGACCTCAAACTATTCCGTACTAGGCGATACTGACCTTACCATCCTGTGCTTTCGCGAATGCGTGCAGAATGCTTCCGCTGTCGCTCAAATGCCGGAGAATCATCTTCTCTGGAGTCACGGATAGATGGCTGAAACCGTAGATCTTCTGTGCATAAGGGCCGCGTTCCGAGGGATCGATCTTCAGATCATAGAGATCGGCTCCGCCTCCGCCCGACAGGAAGAAGCTCGTCGGATGGTCCTCGAACTCAAGGTGCTGAAGGTCGTGATCGTGTCCAGCCAGGTAAAGATCGACATTGTATTTGCGAAAGAGGGGATCCCAATCCCGCACCAGCACCGGATGGTCGCCGTGCGGACCGTCCGAGTAGACCGGATGATGGCCCATGACGACCAGAAATGGCGTTGCGCGCGGGCGCTTGAGTTCAGTTTCAAGCCAAGCTAGCTGCTCAGCCTGTTGTTTGGGCATCAGCGTAAAATCCCGGCCGTGATCCCAATTCCCGTCTTTGAACGGCATGTTGCTATCGAGAGCGATGAACGTGATGAGCGGATTCCGTTCAGGAAACTCGAACCGATACCATCGTGCCGGCATCTTCCAGCGTGACTTTCCGTCACGAGCGTATTCCAATTCGGCTTCCACCTTGCTCTCCGGCCAACGCTGGTAGTCATGGTTGCCGAGAATGGCGAAGGCCGGACAGTCGAATACGTCTGCGGGGTACAGCTTCTCGAACTGCGTGTGCCACCTCTTCGACTTGGCTCCGCCGTCGAGTTCGCCATACCAGTTGTCCCCGAGCATCAGGAGGGCTTGAGTGCGCAGCTTTTGGCTCTGCACGTATTTGAGCATCCCCGCAGCCACGCCAGCCTGCGCCTCGTGATTCGAATCGTAGCCCCAGTCGCCAATCATCAACAGGTCCGCGGCGGAAGCATCGGAGGCTTGTGGTGCGGCAATGCCCGGCACGGAGCCGAGCGCAGCCAGGGCGCTGAAGGCGAAGGTCTGCCGCAGGAATCGACGGCGGCTGCCGTCAGTAGGGTGAATCATGGCGGATTCCATCCATTCTGCTGTCTTGGTTTGCGGGGGCGTGCTGTTGGCGAGATGCGTCTATTCAATTCTCACAGATGCTCTCACTTCGCCTTGATTGCCATTCGTGGGGAGGGTCTTCTTAGCCCTGACGATGAACCTGTTTTCCCCTGGATTCCTGCCGAACGATAGTACGAAGCTTCTTGGTCAGCGGGTACAAGTCGAAGGAGGTGGGCCGCAAGCGTCACTCCGGAGGAGGTATCCCTGTCGCGTCTGTGGCAGGTGTGAAAGGTTCTCCCGATGACCAGTTGAACTCGCAACTGCCCCATCTTGGCCGCCTAACGAAAAGGGTTGTTCAACTCGACACCGACTCCAGCCGCACTGTTTAAGTCGGTTAGCGCAGACAAATTTCCGGCGACTGGGCAAAAATAGTGACAGGTCTTTGAGAAGAAACGTATATGGCCGCCGGGCACATTTTTTTCATTTCCTGCCGGAAAAACGGCCTGCCCGACCGACTTAATAGGTAGCAGATTGATGAGCGATGCCGACATCTTCGATGCAGCGAGCCGAACGGAGCAGGAGAGCGCGATGGGCGCAGACCTGACGGCCGGGGAGAGGATCGCCGCGCTCTATGAAACCCATCGCGAGGAGCTTTATCGCTTTCTGGTGGGCCAGGGAATCGAACCGGCAACCGCGCAAGAACTGGCGCAAGACGTATTCGTGAGGCTGGTTGTCGCAATCAAGAAAAATACTGAGATCGAATCGGAGCAGGCTTGGCTGTTTGGAGTTGCGGCGAAGTTGGCTGTGGATTACTGGCGACGGGAAGGGCGATCCATGTGGGTTGAGCTCGAATCGTTTCCGGAACTGGCCCACACACTGAAGTCGGGTGAGCTGAGCCCAGAAACTTATGTGGTTCGGGAGCAACGCTTGCGGAGGGTCGCGAAGATGCTCGCTCACTTACCAAAGGAACAGAGATTGGGAATCAATTTGAGAATGAAGGGACTGCGCTACCACGCTATCGCTAAGGTTCTCGGCGTGAGTAAATCGACGGCTGCCGAGCTGGTTTCGATTGCAGTTGAGCGACTACGGAGCACCGCCAATGAATAACCATTTGACGCCTCAACAAATGCTTTCTTATATCGACGGCGAATTGTCGAAGGCCGAGGCGCGCAAGGCAGAAGTGCATCTGCACTCCTGCTGGACCTGTCTGACCGAAGTGGAGCGGCTTAAGACTGATATCGCCACGATTCTGGATGCTCAAAAGGAACAATTTACTCCAGCGCTCCCCCCACCCTCAAAACCTTGGGCTTCTATCGAGAGCCTGATAGCCCGCGCGCAGCCAGAGCAGCACGTCCCTCTTTGGACTCGTTTGGCGGTGTGTCTGAACAGGTCTCTCACGCCGGCGCGCTTCGTGGTCGTGTCATGTGTTCTTGCCGCGGTCGCCGTCTTGGCGTACTCGATCTTCCGCGCCAGAACCGTTTCGGCCAAAGAGGTATTGCAGAGGATTCAGGCCGCGGACACGCAGCGAAGCAGGATCACCAAAGATCAAGTGATTCGGGAGCGGGTCCATGTTCGCAGGACGATCCACGGTCAGAACCACCCAGATGTGGCCAGCGTCGATACATGGAAGTCGCATCGCGCGACATATTGGAATGTGGCTCCAAGTGCGACTCCTGCTGCCGATCTGGAAGCAGAGTACAAAGCCCACAATATCCCCGTCGACTTACCCCTCTCTTCAGCATCGGTCGATTCCTGGAGGAGTGCGGCCGGTGGCGACGCTACGGTTTCGCGGCAAGGCCCAGATATGGACGTGAGCTTCGCTGGTTCGAGCAGCAGAGCTTCGGGAACTATCGAGCGAGTAAGTCTGGTCGTTCAGCCTGAGACCTGGCACGTCAAACAAATGACGCTAGATTTTGCCGACGAGTCCTTCGAGGTGACAGAGGACGACTTTTCTGTGATGCCGACCAGGGAGGTTCCTGCCGATCTCTTGGCATACCTCGAACTGCCTCCGTTACCCGAGGACGTGACGAGTCCGCGGAGCATTCATCGGCTCGCCATAGGGGCGACGGGGTCGATTCATCTGCCGATGGTGAACTTGGATGCCGCCGAGGTGAGCGTGTTCACCACATTGCACAGTCTGAAGGCAGATTTGGGTGAGCCGATCACGGTGACGCGATCGAATCGAGCCGTGCAGGTTGGAATATGGCAACTGCCCGCGGAGCGTCAGGACGAATTGCGCGCGGCTCTGGCCGATCAGCCCGGAGTTCAGGTGCTTGTTACGCCTCCGCGTGTCCCACTCGCAAATAACCTTGCCATGCAACCGGCAGCATCGCCGACAATCAGCGGTGCACCGTTGCATATCGACGTCGAATCGGGTGGCGATGATGAGCGCCTCTTGAGATTCTTTGGTAGCTCAGACCGTGAGCAGGATTTCACCGACGAGGCCCTCGCCACAAGCACGGCAATTCTCTCGCACCTCTATGCGTTGCGGAACCTTCAGGCACAGTTCCCAGTCGATCGAGCCTTGTCGCTTGCACCGGAGGAACAATCACGGCTCCAGGCGCTCGTACAGGATCATGCGACCGCGATTTCAACGAATCTCGATGCTTTAGCCAGGCAACTAGGCCCTGTAGATGCGAATTTCAACGTCACACCATGCGTGTCATCCATAAGCCCGGTAGCCGTTACATGGCAGAGCGGGTCTCAGGAAGCCTTAGAAACTGGAAGAGTTGTCGATCACTTATTGAGGGCCCTGTTCACAACCAGCCAGGCGCCTGCCGTCCCCGACTCCGCGCTGCCGCAGATCGATCAAAACCTTTGTCGCCTTCGCGCGGAGGTGAAAAACCTGGCTGGAGAACAGCGTTAACAAAATTTTTCAAAACTTTTTCCCGGAAAAACAGGAGGCCCGACCGACTTAACAATACCGACGCAGAATCGGAATCCACCGAGCCATCGAAGGATACTCATGAAGCCCATTCGACTTCTACTCCTGCTTCTCTCTTTCTGTCCCCTGGCTGTGTACGCACAAACCGCCGAAGTCGGCGGGGCTGTCCAAGATCCTTCGGGTGCTGTCATACCAAAGGCATCCGTAGAATTCCGCAATCAGGATACAGGTGTTCGTCGTCAGGCAACGACGAATAGTGAGGGTGTCTATCACATCGTCGGAATGGATCCCGGCAAATACGACGCTACAGTTCAGGCTAAAGGGTTCAAGACGCTCACGCGCGAAAACATCACCTTTCAGGTTGGTGGTAAGGCCCAGATTGATTTCAAGATGCAGGTGGGAGACTCAGCTCAAACTGTCACAGTAGACGGTAGTGGATTGGAGGTGAATACGGCCGACGCGTCGGTCAGCACTGTTATTAACAGGAAGTTTGTAGAGAACATGCCCCTAAATGGCAAGAGCTTTCAGGACTTGATTTCCATGACACCCGGAGTAGTCACTCAAAGTCCACAGGCTGGTTCAAGCACAAACTACAATGGTGACTTCAGCGTCGATGGGCAACGGACTGCCTCAAATTACTACACCGTGGATGGCGTGTCCGCAAACGCGGGAGCTGGGAACGGCTATGGTCAGGCTCAGGCAGGTTCAGGAGGTGTCCTTCCGGCCTCTACAGCGCTCGGCACGACCCAGAGCCTTCTTTCCGTAGATGCTCTACAGGAGTTTCGCGTCTTGAGTTCCACCTATTCCGCCGAGTACGGGCATTCTCCTGGCGGCCAATTCTCATTCGCTACCCGATCAGGGACAAACAAGTTCCATGGCAGCGCATTCGATTACCTGCGGAACAACTTCTTCGATGCGAACGATTGGTTTAATGATTATTATGCAAAGCCTCTTGCCGCTCTTCGACAGAATGATTTCGGAGGAACTTCAGGCGGCCCCATCTTCGTCCCGCATGTTTACGATGGTCGTGACAAAAGCTTCTTCTTCTTTTCGTACGAGGGCTTGCGCTTGACGCAGCCGCAGGCCGCAACCTTGCAATACGTTCCTGACCAATATATGCGATCTCAAGCGCCCAGTGTCCTTCAGCCCATCTTAAATGCCTATCCGGTGTCGAATGGCACCGACTACGGAACCCAGGCATCTCCAAACTTTGCGGAGTTCGTCGCTCCGACTTCTCTCCCATCCAGGGTAGATGCAACGAGTGTGCGTCTCGACCACCAATTGCTTTCCTCAACCAACATCTTTTTCCGAGCCGGTTACACGCCAAGTTCCACTTCCTCGCGATCGCTATCAGCGCTTACCACTCAAGGTGTCAACGCGCAAAGCTATACTTTCGGAGCGACCAGTCAATTTGGCAACAATTATACGAATGAATTTCGGCTGGGCTTTGCGCGCACCGATGCCTCAGTTTCAAGTGCGCTTGATTCATTCGGTGGTGCGACTCCTATCAATCTTCCGTCGGCTCTTGGCGCAGCAGGCATGCCCAATGCGATCGGAACCTTTCTCCTGTATTCACCCGGACTCAGTGTGTCTACGCTGTCCGTGTCGAATTCCGCCAATAGCGGCCGCCAGATAAATGGAATCGACACATTCACCATGACACTTGGTAAACATCAGATCAAAGTTGGCATTGACTATCGACGGATTAAGTCTTCAATTCGGCCTGCGACTCCGCAAGTGGACGGATACTTTTTTAGTGTCCCAGCAGCCATGAATAATCAAACCAGCCAGCTTACAGTCTGGAAGGAAATAGCCGCGACACCCATCATTCATCAAGTTTCTCTCTTTGCTCAGGATGAATGGCGAGTGAATCGCGCGCTTGCGCTGTCGCTCGGCCTAAGATGGGATGTCGCTCCTCCCCCTGGGGAGGAAAACGGAAACCTCCCCTATACCGCAACTGGAAATGTGTACGATCCGGCTTCGCTTGCGTTGGCTCCTCATGGCACCTCGTTATGGCAAACCAGCTGGTATAACTTCGCCCCCCGTCTGGGTGTAGCATGGGCTGCACACCAGAAACCAGGTTGGGAAACCATCGTCCGCAGTGGGGGAGGAGTTTTCTTCGACTCAAACAACGAGATCGCCACAGCAGGATTTAGCGGCCTTGGGTTTCAGTTCTATCAATCGGCCCCGTCGGGAGCGCCATTGCCCGCAACTTCCAGCCAGATCGGTTTTCCTACAGTGGTATCGGCACCGTACACCAATGGTGTCGTATATGTCTACCCGAAACACCTTCAACTCCCCTACACGTTGGAGTGGAACACGGCGATCGAGCAAGCTCTGGGCAAGAACCAGTCACTTACGATGACCTATGTTGGCTCGGCCGGCAGACGTCTCGTGCAAACGCAGCAACTGTCTGTCCAGGCTTTGAATCCCAACTTCGGGACAGTTGCTTACGTGCCCAGCAATGTCACTGCAAACTATCAGGCGCTACAAGTGAAATTTCAACGGACTCTTGCCAGCGGGCTTCAGGCGCTGATCTTCTATTCATGGTCTCACTCGCTTGATTTTGGATCGACTTCGCAATCGCTCCCTTTGATCCGTGGAAACTCCGATTTCGATCTCCGAAACAATTTCACAGGAGCCGTGACGTGGAACATCGCAACGCCTCCTCGGGGGAAAGCTGCTGAAGCTGTTTTAGGGAATTGGAGTCTTGACGGCAGAATAACGGCTAGAACAGCCTTCCCCGTGACTCTTCAGGGGGCTATTATCTCGGACCCTGTCACGGGCAGCGTGTACTATGGCAATCTCAACATAGTTCCCGACCAACCCGTATACCTCTATGGAAGTGGATATCCCGGCGGACGGCGTATCAATCCAGCGGCATTCACTACTCCAGCCTCGAATGATCCGGGTGACGCACCTAGAAACTTCGCGCGCGGCCTAGGTGCCTTCCAGACCAATATTGCGATGCGAAAAGAGTTCCATCTGAGTGAAGCCACGGCTCTTCAGTTTAGGGCTGAGGCGTTCAACATATTCAACCATCCAATCTTCGGGTATATCGATCCCTACTTGACGGACATGACGTTCGGACAGGCGACAAAGATGCTTAACCAGAGCCTTGGAACGATGGCGCCTCAATATCAGCAAGGCGGACCGCGCTCAATGCAATTCGCTCTGAAGCTCACTTTTTGAATGGGGCTTTTCGCCTCCCAATGCCAAAAAGTCGATTGTCGCAGAGGACAGGCTTGCTGTCTGAAGGGGATGACACATGATCAAACTCATTACCAGCCATATTCTGCTCTCAGGTATTTGGCTGGGCCTTAGCCAGGGACAGAATCAGCGGCCGATTACACCGGCAGACTGCGTTTCTACTCGGTATCTTCTACCTGACTTCAGTCACCCGCCGCTTCGATTTAACCATCAAGGAACGCGGGTGGCCTACCTCGTGAAGTCGCCAAATATCGAGACCAATAAGAATGACATTCAACTCTATGTCCAGGATATTCCTTCGTTGGAAGGCCGCGCGCCGCAACTGGTCTTCAGCGGCCTCGATGTCGCACAGCCGGAATGGAGTGCCGATGGTAGCCACATTTTTTTTCTAGCTAAAGAAAAGGGGCATGTCGCAATCGAGGAGGTCGATTTGAAGTTCGGGAAAAGCCGGGTCATCCAGGCTGCCAAAGACGCGGACATCACGGAATATAACTTAAGCCGAAATGGCGAAGTTATGGTCTTTGTAACGGATCAGTCATCGGAAGAAGAAAGACGCAAACCTGACCCGACACAGATCGCTAGTGGCTATCGAATAGCCTGGGAAACTCCCTCGACTTCCACATTCAGCCTTGGGCTCTTGTTCGTCTCAAACCGCCAACGGAATGGTCGATGGTCGAAAGAGAAAGCCCTCTCATTCATTTCTCCGTTCAGCGGGAAAGTGACATCGACGTTCCCGAATGAGGGCGGCGTGCTTCCAGCGCTCTCTCCAGACGGGCAACAGGTATTATTCGGCTTCAATACAGAAGCAGTTCCTCAGGATTGGGAGAAGAGTCCAATGGTGAGGAGGCTTAGAAGTGTTGGCTACCCGCCAAGAGTGTTGATCCTCTATAACCTCAAAACCGGGAAGGCTTCGATACCGATCCAATCTCCTGAAATTGTTGGCCCGCCGCTGTGGGATGAGAAAGGCGACTCATTCATCGTTCCAGCCGTGGCTCCGGTGAATACCCAATGGGAGATGGATGGAGGCGCGGCGGGGCAGCTCCAGCAACATGATTTGTTTATCGTCAATACTGGCAGCCGCAATATTCAATTGGTCCGGCCAGGAATAAGCACCAATGAAGCGCCACTCCTCTGGCGAGCCAACGGGAATATTCTTATTCACGTTGCCGGCAATAAACTCGAGGAACTCTCAAGCGGTCAGGATGGATGGAAGATCGAGGACGAGATAGAAATACCGTTAATGGACTTTGACACGTTCGGGTATCTCGCCACGAATGGCGACTATATCGTTGGCGGATACGACAATCCATCTACTCCGCCCGAGATGTTCGCATACAAGCGAGGCTCAGAACAGATTATCCTCCTCGCCAAACTGAACCCACAATTCGAACACTTAAAACTGGCGGTCGCGTCGCCCATTAACTGGCGGATGCCGGACGGATACAGGATAGATGGTCTGCTCTTTCTTCCACCTGACTACAAACCAGGAACAAGGTATCCGCTTGTGATACAGACAAAACCACTGAGCGATGGCTTCGTGTGCGACAGCGGAGCAGGTCACTATCCGGCGTTCGAACCACAGCCAATGGCGACGTCCGGAATTGCCTATCTCAGCAGGAAATTGCCTCCAGGCTTCAGCTACGACGACGATGAGAAGCATTACCCGAAAGGGTATCCCGGCGGAGTGGGGGAGGCTGCGTTTCATATGGAAATGTGGGAAGCTGCCATCGACGCACTCGAATCTGCGGGCAGAATCGAACCAAAGCGAATCGGAATCATCGGGTTTAGTCGCGCCGGATGGTACACGGAATTCATTCTGACTCATTCAAGGGTGCACTATGCGGCTGCAACGGTCGACGACAACGTCCAGTATAGCTATGGAGAATATTGGCTCCGAAATTGGGCGGGGGCGCAGGACGACTTCGATCACATGTACGGCGGACCGCCTTGGGGCGCTACCTTCGAGAACTGGAAACAATACTCGATCTCATTCAATCTGGATAAGATACGAACGCCGATCCTTATGGAGGAGATGGGGCACGGCGTTCCTTTCGCCAACGATAAGGCTCCCCCAGCCTCATTGAGTCTACAGATGGAAGTTTTCTCTGGACTAAGCCGCCTTCATCGTCCGGTTGACCTCTTCTACTATCCGGATGAGCAGCATCAACCGGATGATCCTCAGGCGCGACTCGCCAGTCTGCAACGGAATTTGGACTGGTTCAGATTCTGGCTACAGGGAGATGAGCGACCCAATCCTAAAGATCCAGACCAATACCAACGTTGGGAACATCTGCGAGACCTTCGTGATGCTGACGCTACGGCCGCGAGACAAGGGCAGGACGATGCATCGAAGCCAAACTAGGTCAAGAGCCGTGAAGAAATCCATCATTTGTTATCACCCTCCAGGAGCAATCTGCGCAGTTCTGCTAATTTGTGGCAGCGAATTTGCAGCAGCGTCTGCTCAAACGATGCCTTCAGGACGGGCTAAGCTGCCAAGTACGGCGCATGTCGCGAACCGGACGCCGAAGGGAGTTGTTGGCTATTTGCAAGGTGAGGAGCAGAGCGTGCTGATTCGAGTACACCAGCGTCGGGCCAGTTGAACGCACTTCGCGAGCCTCTGTTGAGGTTTCATCCAACTCCGGTCCGACCGGATGCCTGCGGCGCACATGTGCCAATAGCGCACAGTCCCACGTCCAGAACACCCGCAGATTTTATGCGGTCAGATAAATGCAACAACGCAACAAATATGGCCGGCGTTGATGACCTGCTCTCTTCGCAAAAAACATGGGGCTTCGCAACTCATTGAAATCCATCGATAAAGTGCTCGAAATCCGGCTAAACTTCGCGCCTTGATAGCCGGCCATATTCAACGCAATTCAATCCTGACGGCTTGGCTAAATTCATCGCGTAGCCTCATGAGCATCGATTGAATTTGGGTGTAATCCACAACGCTCTCATTGGCATCTGTGCACGTGGTTGGCCACTATCGGAAGCTGCGCGAAGCCATTGGAACGCTAGTCACATTCAAGGGCTGAATCGTTTCTGCGCGCACCATCCGTACGCCGTCCACGTTCTGTATTTTCCCCTCAATCAGAAGAAACCTCGCCCTGTTCAGCAGAGGACGGTACCGGCCATATAACCACGGTGTGATGACAGCGTTGGCGATTCCCGTCTCGTCCTCCAGGCTGATAAAGAGAAATCCGCTCGCCGTTCCAGGACGCTGCGTCGTAATAGCAAAGCCGGCAATCGTTACTCGAGATTCGTTTGAGGCCGACCGGAGACGCACGGCCGTTGTCACTCCCATTCCGTTCAATTGGCTTCTGCCGTAGAACAGGGGGTGAGGGCCGGTGGTCATGCCGGTGCCCTGATAGTCGGCGAGGAGACGCTCTTCATCGGTCATCCTCTCCAGCGGAGCATTCGATGTCTCGCCTTCAAGGTTTTGAAAGAGAGGCCCGGGAGACTTGATCGCGCGCGCAGCATCCCAGAGCGCTGCGCGGCGATGACCCTCCATCTTTGATTTGTACGTCGAATTCAAAGCGCCGACTTCGGCAAGCATGGTCAGTTCAACACCATGAAGCTTTGGGACCCGCTGCCAGAGGTCGGACACGGAAAGAAATGGGCCACCTTCCTCGCGAGCCCGCACAATGGCCTCTCCGGCTATTTGCCGGAGTTCCCGCACATAACGCAGCCCCACCCGCAACTGTTGTTTCGGCACCAGATCATTCGAAAGCTCCAAAGTGCAGAGCCAGGCGGAGGCATTGACGTCGATGTAGTGAACCTTGAGCCCGTGACGTTGCGCGTCGCTGATGATGCTGTCGGGCGAATAGAAGCCCATCGGCTGCTGATTGAGAAGCGCTGCCGTGAAGGCTGCACGATAATGTTCGCGGAGATAGGCGCTTGCGTAAGTAAGGCTTGCAAAGCTGGCGGCATGCGATTCGGGAAACATATAGTGGCCGACCGCCTGGATCAACCGGATGATCTCGTCCTGAACAAGAGGCGCTACCTCTTTCGCTATCATGCGGCTTCGCAGCAGCGATTCCATCGCCTGCACTTTGACAACAGATCGTTTGCTTCCCATCGCACGGCGCAGCTGTTCGGCTTCACCACCGGAAAGGTCGGCCATGACCATCGCGATCTTCAGAATCTGTTCCTGAAAAAGCGGTACTCCGAGAGTGCGGGCCAGGATCGGTTCAAGCAGTGGATGAGGATAGGTGATCTCTTGCCTGCCGAGCACGCGGAGGATATACGGATTCACAAAATCCCCCTGGATCGGTCCGGGGCGAACGATCGCTTCCTGTTTCACAAGATCGTAGAAGCATTTCGGGCGAGTTCGAGGCAGCGAGCTCATCTGCGCCCGAGATTCAATCTGGAAGACGCCGATCGTGTCGGCCTCCTCAATGGCTCGATACACGTCAGGATCATCCTGCGGCAGATGCGCAAGGTCCAGGTTCTCTTCGTACTCACTCCGAATCACGGACAGAGACTCATTGATTACAGCCATCATGCCGAGGCCGAGCAAATCAAACTTGATCAATCCAAAATCAGAGCAATCATCCTTATCCCACTGCAATACGACACGCCCTGGCATCGATGCCGGCTCAAGCGGCACGACGGCGTCCAAGTGTCCCTGGCAAACGACCATGCCTCCCGAGTGCTGGCCAAGATGGCGAGGAAGATCTTGCATTCTCGCTGAAAGACTCAGATACGTATGAATCGTGGGATTCCTAAGATCAAGCCCGGCATGGCGGAAGTGCTCCTCGAGCGTGTCAGTAGGATCTCTCCATTCAAACGAACTCACGGCCGCTGAGACCTCGGCCAATGTGTCTTCCGCCAAGCCGAGGACTTTGCCGACCTCACGAGCGGCCGACTTCGTCCGATAGGTGATCACATTGGCGGTCATGGCGGCGCCGCGTTGACCGTATTTCCTGTAGAGGTACTGGATGACCTCTTCGCGCTGATCTCCGCTCGGAAGGTCGAGATCAATGTCGGGCCATTCACCTCGCTCTTCGCTCAGAAATCTCTCGAACAGGAGATCCATGCCAACGGGATCAACGATGGTGATCCCCAGCGAAAAACAAACTGCACTGTTGGCCGCCGATCCACGCCCTTGGGCCAGAATCCCTCTTTCTTTGCAAAAGCACACGAGATCCCAAACGATCAGGAAGTAGCCTGCGAGATCGAGCCGCTCGATCAGCGCCAATTCTCTTTCAACCTGCTTGCGCGCTTTCTCCTTCAGGCTTTCGCTGGTGCTGCTCCCGTATCGCCATTCCCATCCTTCGCGCGTTCGCTCGCGGAGGATGGACATCATGCTCTCGCCCTGCGGCACGGGATAACGCGGAAGTTCATAACCAAGGTCCTTCAGCTCGAACTTCAGGCGTTCCGAGAGCATGATTGTGTTCTGAACCGCATCTGGAAGATCGGCGAACAAAGCCTCCATCTCCGCACCAGAGCGGAGATAGCGTTCGGCATTTCCCTGCAATGCCGTTCCGGCGCCCTCAAGAGTGCCGTGCAGGCGAATCGCCGTCATGACATCCTGGATCTCACGCTCCGGCGGAGTCGCATAGAGCACGCCGTTCGTTGCCAGAAGCGGCAGATGGAGAGCCCTGGCAATCGAAACTGCAGCCTTATTACAAATGGCCTGCTGACGATTGCGATGCCGCTGCAGTTCGACGAATACATTCTTCGGACCGAAGGCGCAGACCAGGCGCTCGACCGTGCGCAGCGCTTCGTCATAGCCGCCGCGCACGAGCGCCTCGCTCAAAGGCCCTTCAGCGCCGCCAGTCAAGCAGATGAGGCCGCCGGCGTGTTCTTCGATCTCGTTTAGTGTCGCAGCGCCTTCACCTTTGTGGTTCTCCCGCAGCTTGAAAGTGGTGATCAGCCGGCAGAGATTCTGATAACCTGTCCGCGTCTCAACCAGGAGGGGATATCGGCACCGCGCGGCTTCCCCAAAGAGCGCGTCTTCGACAGAAACTTCCGCACCGACATGCGCTTTCAGTCCCAGCTTTTGTGCCGCCATGTGCATGCGCGGCGAGCCGTAAAGGCCGTCTTGATCCAACAGCCCGATGGCGGAGATGCCTCGCTCCGCACAGACCTCGGCGAGCGTTTCTGGTAAGGAAGCTCCTGCCAGGAAACTGAACGCGGATCGAGCGTGGAGTTCGACGTATGCCATCAGTCGTACTCCGCTTCGATGTACCAATGCCGGGTCACAAGGTCGCGATATGCGCGCACGAGGAGACGGTTATCCTCGCCGTTATCAAGGACCAGATCCCATTCATCTCTTCCCCAGCGGTCCCGACCCCACCATTCTCCGGACCGCCTCCAGGGACCAGAGGCATGAAGCACCGGATAGCACTTGCCCGAAAAACGAATTCTCCGCGGCGCTCCACGCATTTTTTCGACCCTGATTGGCACATTGGGACGAAAAATGCGCGCTGCAGTTTGACTAATCGACCGAAGAGAGGCTGAGGCGGGAGACCCCTTGGGCACGAACCCCGCCATGCGAAACGGAACCGGCAGGTGCCTGTCGATCAATTCGGGCGAGCCGATCCGATCTTCTCCCACGAGCTTTCTCAACTTGGCAAGGGTCAATTCCAGGCGCTGCAGCTCCGGACCTCGCGGAACGAACATCCCCTCCTGGATGGCGGGTGGACGTGCCGGTTCGACATGAAGAACAACCTTCGTGACCGGCGCTCCCGGGGAATGCGATTCAAGGTCGAGCTGCAGGAGTTTCGTGAGAAATGCTGTGTCCACCGTAGGCACGGGCAGCTTCAATGTCCGTACGAAGACCCTTTGGGTCGCCGTTGCACCGTCCGATGCGAGATCAAGATGCAGCTGGAGATGAATTTCGCTGGCTGCAAGAGCGCGAGCGATCAGCCGAAGGACAAGCTGGCCGAGGAGACGATGAAACACAAAGGCAAGAGACTCGAGGTCTTCGACCGGATAATCGAATTCCATCTCCTCTTCGAAAACCTGTTCCGGAGACGCAGGAGACAGGATGCGCGTGGATAGTCCCTGCGTCAGACGCTGAAGCCGCAGACCTTCCTGACCGAGACGCTCACTCAAAGCCAGATGTGGCAGCGCCGCAAGTTGGCCAAAACTGCGTATGCCCCATCGATGGAGGATCGCCAGGATTCCGGGAGAAGGATCGAGAATCTCGAGCGGAGCGACTTTGAGGAGCTCCGCCTCACGGCCGTCGGGGAGAATCAGTACGTCCTTTGCAATCCGGGCGGCATGGATCGCCGAATCAATGTTCCCGGCGACGCCTACCCTTATATGGAGGGTTAGGTTTCGAGCCTGGTCCCTCATGCCTCCTGCGATCTCGGCCGGCGTTCCCATCAAGGTAGAAAGGCCGCTGATGTCGAGAACAAACAGGTCCGGGGCGACATCCTCACACCGGGGGGAGAAACGCGCCAGGGAGTCCTGCAAGGCTAAATGCGCCAGGGCTTCGAGCCGGGCGGAGCGGTCGCGGATCTGAACGCAGCTCTGTGTTTCCGCATCAGCCCTGGTCATCCCTACCCAAAGGCCTATTTCCTTTGCCGCGGAATTCAGGGCCACGACACGAACTTGCGGCGGCTTTCCATCAACGACAACGGATGGTTTTTCGCGCGACTCGGGATTATGGCGCAACGCCGCCTGCGCCAGAAAATTAGGGACGTATACGGCGGCGAACAACACGGGGCACCCTAGCGACACTCATAAAGGCATGTCGAAAACTCGCCCTCTGCACGGACAGAACTCACGGGCTTGCGCATCGGTCCACGCACAACCTCTGCCCGAGAGCGAAGAGTCCTGATCAGGCAGTCTCCGTCTATGTGCCAGGCCATCGAGGGTATTGCCGATCCGTCGACTTCAACACCGGCCTGAGAAACATCGAGCGTATTCGCGCTGCTGCTGCCAGCATTGGACTGCTGGGCGAGGACCAGGAACAGTGTCCGCGTCCCCTCGACGGCCCGCCGGAATTTGAACCAGGCAGCCAGCGGAATCTGCCGCGCCTCCTTCATCGGTATGTTCGCGAGATCGAGTACAAGGAGCCCGAATCCTCCGCTTTGCAGCAGGAGATCCGCAGCAGCCAGCGCCTGTTCAAGGGCCGAAAGAGGACGCCCCTGGCTTCGAGTCGCTCCGCAACGAACCCATAGGACTTCACTCAAGACCACGCCAAGCTGGGAGGCGGAAACCGGGTCAAAGCTATCCGTAACGTCGAGAATCGCCGCCGCCTCTCCCCCGGAGGTGCAGCGGGACAATAATCCATGAAGCAGTGTGGTCCGGCCCGATGAAAAAGCACCGCAGATCTCCACAAGATTGCCACGCCGGAAAACCTCAAGGATGTCTATGTCCTTTATTCCGCAAGCGATGCACTCCTGTATCGACCGCGATTTCAGCGTCAGCGCTGAGGGAATGCGGGCTTCCAGCAGGCTTTCAATTTGTGTTCGTACAATCGCTGCACTCTGCATGATGGTTTTCGCTTTCTATTCGCTACTTGGAGTTTCGATTTTCGGGTCCTTGACCCAGGCTGTCAAGAGCGGGACGAATGCCAGAAGCGGGCCTTCGATATCAAGCTCCTCATTATGGGTGGATTATGCGTAAATCAGAATAATGCCTCTGATGCTTCAGAGAAGTTTTATAATGGGAAGAGCGGAGGCATTCATGGAAGTTTTCATGGATCGACTGACAACCACTGAAGCAGCCATTGCGGCTGGGGTGTCGGTCTTACAGATTCACCGCATGATCGATGAAAAGATCCTGCCCGAAGACCTGTACAGCACGGCACAGATGCGTACCTTCCGGACGGACGCGTGTGTCCTGATCGCGTTCTACTTCGAAACCGCGGAACTGCTCACGGCGCAGGCCCGCAACCGCGCGATTCGAAATGCATTGGCGCATTGTTCCGGCTGGGACGCTTGGAAGAACTGCATCTTCGAAGAGAACTCTGTAACCGTGCATTTCTCCGAGATATGGAAGGGCGTCGATGAACGCCTCCACAAGCTGGCGAGAGCCCGCGAGGCGGTGATCGAGGATCCCGAGATTTTGAGCGGCACGCCGGTCTTCAAAGGAACCCGCGTTCCGGCCTACGATGTTGCCGCCATGGTCGAAGCAGGCGTATCGACGAAAGAGATTCTCGAAACTTACCCGAGCCTGAAAAACTGGCAGGTCGACCTGGCTCCTGTGTACGCCCGGGCAGTCCCGCCGAAGGGGCGCCCGAGGCGAAACCCATCCACTGTCCCGGCAGGAAAGTCCTATATCAAAAAGCGGCTACGGCCCTCCTCTATTGGAGGGTGACGGTGTGCTGAAGTTTTTGATCGATGAGTGTCTGAGCCCGGATTTAGTAGCAACGGCAATCGATGCGGGATTTCCGGAGAGCTCCCATGTCACCTGGTTAGGCAAGGCCGGGTGGAAAGACTGGGAATTGAAAACCTTCATCCTCAACGGCGACTGGACGTTCGTTACCCGGAACAGCGCCGATTTCAGGGGACCGGCAGAAAGCCCGGGCACGAAGGGACAGTATGCAGATGTCCCGATCCACGCCGGATTGATCTGCCTCAATGGTCCCGACGGCATGAGGTCCCCCCTCCAGCGCGAGCTCTTTCAGGCGGCCCTCGAAGAGATTGGGAACGCCGAGCACTTCATCAATGAGATCATTGAAGTCGACCTCGAGGAACTGGACGGGGATTTTGCGGTCCGTCGCTACAGCCTGCCGGACACCAGTTCCTGAATTAAGACTGACGGGTCCGACGTGCAGGCAATGCGAACTGGAAGCGATGAGGGCCCGGCCAGCAGGTTTGGGCCTGGGACAGTCGTCTCCACCTAGTCCGTATACTGGTTGCACTATCGGGTAGAGAGCTATTATCGGTTCAGAGCTATTAGCCATCGAAGTAGCCAATTGGCCACTGTCCAATTGGCTACACCCAGACATGATGCTGGGTAGATGGCGCAAACTCGGAAAAATACGATCGCTCCGCTGGACTCGCTGCGAGCGATTATCCGAGTCAAGCGGAAGGAACTCAACCTGACACAAGAGCAGCTCAGCTTCCTCACCGGCTACGACCGCACCTACATCAATAGAGTCGAGAGAGGCCGGCGCAACCCGTCGTTCACCGCGATTCTCAACATCTGCATGGTGCTTCGTATTTTTCCGTCAGTCACGATGCGCACGGTCGAGAAGGAAGTCGGCTTCGAATTCATCTCTGAGCAACAGCTGGCTATCGGTCTCATCAGGCGAAAGCGCGTCGCCAGGTTCAAGAAATAGTCGCGCAGGGCAAGCTATTTCAGGATGAGAAGAAGTGGTTGACCGGCTTCTTGTAGATCTGCGCCAACTCCATCAATTCCATCACATCGATACTGCGCTGACCGCTCTCGCACTTGGTCATGAAGTTCGGGGATCGGCCCATCATCTTGGAAACCTCATGCTGCGTCAGGCCTGCCTTCTCGCGCGCAGCGATGAGACGCTCCAGGAGCGTGTCATACGCCTCCTGAAACTTGGCGGTCCTTGCTTTGCGTGATTTTCGTGTCTCTGCGAATCTTGCTTGCTTCACAGATGACAGTCTTGTCAATCCGCGTTAAAGTACCTAATAAGGACTACCCGCTGGGGTGCACCTGATCACCAACGGGCAACCGCCGCCCCGGATGGGGCGTTGTTTCTGCAAATAGTTGACAATTGGCTACAAGAGCTGTAAACATACTTGCAACGCCATTTTGGTTCTGAGCGGGACCGAAATGGCGTTGCAATTACCCAATGACGAGTTGAGACGATGAGCTTCCGGGGAGTGAAGCGAGTGGTTTCAGCCTGTCACGAAGGATCTATGGAGTCCGGAGAAGAGGGGCCGGACTCCATTCTTAGACATCTCCAAGCTGGTCCCTCGCCGCGCGCCCAGCAGCGACGGCTTTACCCTTGTCTGTTTTAGCAGAGGATCTGCAGAATTTCCCACCGTGATTCAGCTCACTATCCCAGACCTGTCTTCCAGTGACCTAAACGCGCCCGTTCAGAAAAAGCGACTCGGCAGCGAATCTGTGTGTCCAAAGGCAGGATAAGGATCTTTACGGTGTTCAGCCTGCCACGATTCAGCTTCCGGTTCGCCGGCTTGCCTGATCGAGATTCCAGACGAACGTTCCAGGCGAAGGCACAGCCCCACCGACGGGAACGCATAACCGATTGAAATCGCTTCTCTTGTTGGGACAATTGTCCCAGCACAATTGTCCTGGCCTCGCCATGCTTAATTAATGGCCCAGGGTGAACGAAAAACGATCGCGCCGCAAGATGCAATTCGGGCGCTCATCAAAAAGAAAAGGAATCAACTGGGTCTGTCCCGGGATCAGTTGGCGTTTCTCGCGGGCTACGAACAGTCCTCGGTAAGAAAAATTGAAAATGGAACGCGCAATCCCTCCCTCGGGGCCATCTTCGACCTCTTTGGTGTGCTCGGCCTGCGGCCGTCAACCGTTATGAGCCGAATTGAAAAAGCGGCTGGTTTTGAAATCGTGCCCCGCGCCCGGATTCAGGAAATGCTCGAAGCCGAGAAATTGCGCCGGCGGCCCAAGAAGTACCGCGATCGCTAAGGCAGTGCCCTGGGACAGTTGTCCCACCTCTCTTGCTGCCTGAAACTGACCAGGAATCTCGCATTGTGGTCATCGCCGGGATACAGGGTCAGACTTTTTTTGCGACAACCACCTTCTTCAATTGCGAGACCGTTATTGAGTGCTTGCAAGGCCGGAGTGCTGAGCCGTGTCTCAATAAAACGATTCACTAAGAAGTTGGGCTAAGGCTGGAGACGCCGAACTCCAGAGATTGCAGAACAAGAGCACACCCCAAAGTGAATTATTTTTGAAAAGGGCATCGAGATTCCATCTCACGAACTGGCAAGACTGGCGTGCTGGACATATAGTATTTTGCAAGTTGCTCCAGCTATAATCCGAAATACAGCCGAATCGATTGCGTCTGCTGTGCCGCTCAATTGCTACTCCCCTGATACGGAGTGCTATGAAATCGCTGTTGCTCGTCGATGACGAGTTGGAGATGAGTGTCGAAATTCAACGGAAGCTTGAACGCGCCAAGTTCCATGTAGCGTTGGCCCGGGATGTTGAGTCGGCACAGGATCTGGTGGATAAGGCCCATTTTGATCTGATCATCCTCGACCTGAACCTCAAAGAGGAAAGCAAAGGAAGTCCGAACCCGGCCTACGGAACAGGATTGGTCCGGCAATTTCGTGCCGCGGGCATCAACGTGCCGATACTCGTCCACTCTGTGATGTCGAGTGAGTTCCATATGACAGCATCGCTCGATGCCGGCGCTGATGAATACATCATCAAGCGTGGAGAGTCGTTTCGTGTGCTTCTGGCCCGCATCCAGGCGCACTTTCGCCGGGATGAACGGCTGTTAGGGACCAAATCGCCCACGACGCGCTGGGTTGCGACCAACCAGATCAGGGTCGATCGTCAGGAAAGGCAGCTGGCGGTTGGAAGCACCTTCATCGAACTCACCGTGCAGCAGACCAAGATTATGGCCGCCCTCACTGCAAGCCCTTCAAAGATCTTCTCCTCGGAAGAATTGCTCACGATTGCATGGGGGAAAGACGTTCGGCGTGAGATCTCCGCGCTGGACGCGATCCTCTATCGCCTTCGTCAGAAGTTCGAGAAGGCCGAGGTTCACGATCTGATTGAGAACGTCCGAGGTGAGGGCTACAGGCTCGCTGTCGTCAGCGTCGCCACCGCCCAGTGAACTGACGGCAGACGAAACCCCAGCCTGACGTACCCCCTCATCCCCCATCTGATGCCCGCTGTGATTCCACCATAGCGAGCCTCGGATGGACCTTTCTGTGCCCTTTCCATTCTCTGTGCCTCGCCCGCGTTTCGAGACTCCCGAACTCTAGTAGTCGCGTGCCATCGGCCCTTCCCACTGCGAGATTTACAAGATTGCAAAGCGTTCGCAGAACGTCAGAAATTGCGCTTCACTCTGTAGTTAGAGTGAAGGGGGAATCTTGGGCTCACGCAGGATCCATAAAGTGGAACCGGCCGCGGATCGGGAAAAAGTCTTCCTCGATCACTATGAATGGCTGCTCCGTCGAGCGCTCCAGCTTTCACGTGGCGCGCAATCGATGGCGGAAGACCTGGTTCACGACTGCTACGTCCGATTCATCCAAGCGGTTACCGACATTCAGCTGGACGACGAGAATCGCCTCCGCGGTTACCTCTACAGAACGCTCCAGCGTCTCGCCAAGTCGAACTATGAGAGCGGAGGACGCGACGCTTTTCAGGGCCTCCAGGCCGTGGACTACGACTCCATGGAGTTTGCCCTTGCAGCGGTCGACCGATCGAAACTGCTCTATATTCGCAGCGATCTGGCCAGAATCTGCGAATACTGTTGTCTGCGCCGAAAAACCTCCCGGGCAGGCAGCGTCCTCATCTTCCGGTTCTTTCTGAACTACTATCCGTCCGAGATCGTCCACCTTCTAAAAGCATCGAGCGCTGCAGTATACAAGTTGACCGAGACGGGACGCCTTGAAGCCAAGGCGTTCTTGACGCGGCCGGAATCGCTTCACTTTCTCGGGAGCAACAACCGTCCCGCAACGCCATTCTCCCGGCGCCATCTCCCGGAATCGCCATCAGCAATGTTCGCTGAGCTGAACCGGCGCATCTTCGCGGAACCGGAGGGCCCTTGCTTTGCTCCTGGCCGTCTTGAGCTTCTCTATGCCAGCAACTCCGAGGAACAACTCACGACGCAAGACGTCGCCCACCTTGCGAGTTGTAAAGCATGTCTTGAAAGGGCAAATCGCTTGCTTCGACTACTCGGTCTCCCCTTGCAATTCTCTGACGATTTCAACGATCCCAACGACGACAAGCCACCAAGATCGACTGGGGGATCGAAGCAAGAGCCATTGACCAGGATGCGCAAAAAGGCGCGAGACATTCATGAACATAGACCGAAGAGACTTGAACTGGTAGTTGACGGTGAAGTGCACAGCGCCCAGCAAATCACTTCGGCGACGAGTCGATTTCAAATCAAACTGAAATCGGCTTCCCTGCCGAGTTTCATTGAAGTGAGGAGCGAACAGAAACTTCGACTGCTGTGTCTCGACGTTGAAAACTACGACGTCCTGGAATCCTCCCAGCTTCAGGCGGAAGCAACTCTCAGCGATAACCGGGCACTTGCGCTCGAACTCAATCTCGGCGGAGGCTCTCCGTTCGTCGATGTCAGCTATTACGATCCACTCCTTGAAGTGGTCGACGAAGACTGGGCCTATGACGAAGAGCTGCGCCCTCCGGTATTCCCTGAGACTCACCAGCCAGCAGCCCCGCATGAAATGCCGGGCTTAATCAGGCGGCTGAGAAAGGCGCTCTCGGCCTGGCTATCAAGCATCGATCTTGGTTGGCCGCTGAGTGTCGTAGGCGCAGCGGCCTTTATGAGCGTCCTTGCGCTTTCCATGTTCTGGGCCAGCAGGTCGAGACAGGGTTTCCCGGCACAACTCCAGGCCGCCGCGCTGCTGACCGAGTCTCAGCACAGGGCCGCCGCCGCCATTCCGGTCCATGGCGCCGCTCATCGCACATTCTCGCTTGAGATTCGTTCGCAGGACGGCCGGCTGATTCAATCGGGAACAGTCGACACGTTGAGAAGCACATCGCCGCGCCGGATGGCCGCCCGATTCCTCGACACGAAGGGAAATCTTCTTGCCGGGCGCTGGGAGAACGCCGCAGGCAAAACGACAATCTATACGGCGCAGTCTGGTGTCCAGCAACCGGCCGCGGCCGCGCCCCTCACACTTGCGGACGGATGGAGACATGGTCCCGATGCCGAGGACTTCGATCGCCTGAGTGCCGACTCGACAAACCTGAAGGTGCGGCGCGATACGGACAGCTTCGATATCACATACGACAATCCCGAAACCGCGAGCGGGAACCGAGCCACGCTCGTGTCGGCGGACCTTGTAATCGCCGCCAACTCGATGCGCCCGGTCCGCGAAACGCTGCTCCTGCGAAACGGCCAAACAACTCGCAAATACCAGTTCAGGGAACTGACATATGAGGTTCTGCCTGCCGACAAAGTGACCGACCGAGACTTCGATCCGGACATGTCCTCGCTTGTCGCTAAACCCGCTGACTCGTTGACCTCTTCCACCCGCGTGCGTGATTCAGCCCATCTGGCGCTAGAGGCCCTCCAACTTCTCGATAACCTTGGTCCGAACGTCGAGCAGATCGTCGATCTTGAGCGAGAGCCAGACGGGACGGTCGAATTGGATGGGGTCTTTCCGACGTCCGAACAAACAAAATCGGTAACGCATATCTTCGAAGCGCTGCACGCTGGCGATCGGCTTCGGCTTTCCCTTCATGCCAGCGACGAGGCAGTGGGCACATCACCTGTCGCCCAGCATATAAGCGTCGACTCGCTCGCTCCCGTCGATGTCAACGCGCAGCGAATCCCTTTCGACCCAGAGTTGCGTGCCGGGCTGGAGGCTGACGGCCTCTCCGGTGCGCAACTCGATGAAGAGGTTCGACAGACCGCAAACGACATTGCGACCCGCGGTGTACAGCTTCATCGCGAGGCATGGCAAATCTGTCAGATCGCGACATCTGATTTCACGCGAGACGAACTGCGACGAATGTCCATCGACGATCAGATTCTCTGGCTCACACTCCTCGACAAACATCTCCAATTCCTCGAACGAGAAAGCGCACGTCTCCGCTCTGACCTCAATCACATTCAATACGATCCGAATGCGCGCCTACCCGCGTTATCGAACGACATTCCGCAGCTTCACAACCTGGACCAACTAGGACGCGCTGCGGTCCTCCTCAACCATGATGCTGAACAACTCGACCGTCTGCTTACGACGGGCTTTACGCTCTCTACGTCAGGACTCCCCGCCAACGTCAACCTCGCTGCCGCTCTGAAATTGACTTCCGATCTCGAAGCCGAGGAAGGCGCGCTCCGTGCAACCATTGAGCGCCTCTACAGGTCCGGCAGAACAGACGTCAACGACTAGCGACGAGCACTCTTCGCGTGCGGCTTTGAAAGCCTTAGGAGATTTATGTCTAACTTTGAAGTATTTGTCCGTAGACTTGTTTCCTCGATGTGCGTCACAGCGCTTTGCAGCGCCTCGTCTGTAACATTCGCGCAAGCGAGCTCTGCCAGCCTCGGCATTACAGTCTCAGACGTGTCTGGCGCAGTTATTCAGAGCGCGACCGCGACACTTCGTAACGGCGGTACAAATCAGCAACAAACATTGCTCAGCGACAAGTCAGGGAGCGCGAGCTTTCCATTCCTGAAGCCCGGACATTATGTTCTAACTGTCGCAAAGACCGGCTTCTCTGATGTCACGGTTGATGGCATCGTTCTCAATGTGGGGGATGATAAACATCTTCAGCTCGTACTCAAGGTCGGAGCAGCGAGCCAAAACGTCACTGTTGATGGAGAAGCTCTGACAATCAACGCTACCGATGGTTCCGTAAATACCGTTGTTGATCGTAAATTTGTGGAGAATCTTCCCTTAAATGGAAGAAGCTTCCAAGATTTGATATCTCTCACGCCGGGAGTAGTAACGCAAAGCCCTCAAAACTCATCCCAAAACATTATCGGCTACAGTGGCGATTTTAGCGTCAACGGACAACGCACTGAGTCGAATTACTACACTGTGGACGGTGTCTCCGGAAACATAGGAGCAGGTAACGGCAATGGCGGTCCGCAAGCGGGAATGAGCGGATCGTTACCAGCATCGACCGCTCTAGGAACAACTCAAAACCTGATCTCAGTCGATGCTCTAGAAGAGTTTCGGGTTCAGAGTTCCACCTATTCGGCAGAGTATGGAAGGACTCCAGGCGGACAATTTTCACTGGTCACTCGATCAGGCACTAACGGATTCCACGGAAGTGTTTTCGAGTACCTACGCAATAACTTCTTCGACGCAAATGACTGGTTCAACGACCACTACGATGATCCGATCTCTCCTTTACGTCAGAACGATTTCGGCGGAACTCTCGGCGGACCACTTCTTATACCACGCTTCTATAATGGAACAAATAGGACATTCTATTTCGTTTCGTATGAAGGGCTCCGCCTAACTCAGCCAAAGGCAGCCTCGGTACAGTATGTACCCGATTCATTCATGAGAAATGAAGCACCCTCAGATCTGCAGCCTATCTTAAACGCGTTCCCAATGCAGAATGGTTACGACTACGGAAGTAGCTCTGCCCCGAGCCTCGCCGAGTTCATTGCACCATACTCAGTCCCCAGTGAGATCAAGTCAGCCAGCATTAGGCTAGACAACGCTCTTTCTACCAGGGTCTCCTTGTTCTTGCGATGGGGATATACGCCAAGCTCTTCCAATGCACGCATTTTGTCTTCTCTCACAGAAACTAGGATGAATGCACAAACGTATACCGCCGGCATTACAACTGCATTCACATCACGCTTCAACAATCAGCTTCGTTTCGGTTATGCAGGTGCACGATCCGCTATCGCGAGCCACGTAGATGACTTCGGGGGCGCAACTGCGGTCAATCTGCCCGCCGCGATGGGGGCGTTTCCAACCCAGTATGCAGAGCCAATCTTCTATGCCTATATCCCCGGTGTAGGCAGTTCTATTCTTGAAACTGCGAATGCCGCGGAAGAGGGGCACCAGTGGAATTTGGTCGATACCTCTGACATCTCGTTGGGACATCACCAACTGAGGTTTGGGATTGATTATCGCAACATCGGTTCCCCGACCAATCCAACGTCGCCAACTGTTGAGGGTGTCTACGAGAGCTCCCAATCAATTTTGACGAACAGCGCGACAATCGCTGTTCTGCAGAAGACCTTGCATTCAACTCCAGTATTCAACGAAGCTGCAGCGTTTCTTCAAGACGAGTGGCGTGTTTCCACACATTTGAGCCTATCTACTGGGTTGCGCTGGGAAGTTGACCCACCACCTACAGAAGCCCATGGCAACGAAGCCTACACCTTGGCGGGGAACATTGCCGAACCGAGCACTCTAGCACTGGCTCCTAAAGGTACGCCACTGTGGAGGACTACCTGGTATAACTTTGCGCCCAGAATAGGCATGGCGTGGCAAGCACACCGGCGCCCCGGAGCAGAACTCGTCATACGCTCAGGAGTCGGCACGTTTTTCGACACCGACGATCAGCAAGCAGTCAAAGGGTTTCAAGGGATAGGCTATTTTGCCTTGAGCGAACTATTTGGTGCATCGCTACCGGCTACTCCATCGCAGCTTGATTTCTCTCCTTCTATTCAACCGCCCTATACGAGCACGAGCGTATATGCCTTTCCGAGTCACCTGCAACTACCGTATACGCTCGAATGGAATGTTAGCCTTGAACAGGCTCTCGGCGAACATCAGGCCTTTACGATTGGATATATCGGCGCAAATGGCCGACGTCTCATTGCAATGCAAGAGCTGTCCATTGGGAAATTGAATCCTGATTTCAATGCGATTCAGTATTTCAAGAATGGAGAAACCTCTAACTACCAAGCATTGCAGGCGTCATTTCAAAGATCTCTAACCAACAGTGTGCAGGCACTCGCTTCCTATACGTGGTCGCACTCTCTGGATTACGGTTCAAACAGCTCAACCATTGCAGTGCAACGGGGTAATTCTGACTTTGATGTGCGCAGCAACTTCCAGGCGGCGCTCAGTTGGGACTTGCCCAATGTTACGAGGCAGGAGGTTGTGAAGATTGTCCTGAACCACTGGGGAATCGACACCAGACTCCTCATGCGAACTGCATTTCCTATCACTCTCCAAGGTAATCTGGCGACTGACGCCGCAACGGGCAATCAATACGAGACAGGCGTTAACTTAGTGGCCGGTGTTCCGATATACCTCCATGGACGGCAATATCCCGGAGGGAAGGCACTAAATCCGCAAGCTTTTGCGTTGCCTGCGGGAAACAGTGCGGGCGCTGCCCCTAGAAACTTTGCACGCGGTTTCGGTGAGGCTCAACTCAACATAGCTGCTCGTCGTGACTTTTCGATTCACGATCAGGTTCACCTCCAATTTCGCGCTGAGACCTTCAATCTGTTGAACCACCCCAATTTCGGTTATGTTGACGCAACGTTGACTGACGCTGAATTTGGTAAGGCCACTCAGATGCTGAATCAGAGCCTCGGAACGGTTGCTTCCCAGTATCAGCAAGGGGGTTCGCGGTCAATGCAGTTTGCTCTCAAGCTAGTGTTTTAACTCTCGGCTAATCGATGGCGACTGATCTGAGACAAATGATGATTATCGTCTTATGGCTAAGGGGGTTGATGTCCTCCAAGTGGCGCTTGTGCAATTCTGTAGCAATCATTGTGGTTATTTGTGCCCTTGGTCTCTGTCATTCCCAAGAAACTGGGTTTACCGTTACGAAGATGATCGAAATGGCACGGTTCAGCGATCCATCCGAAGCGCTGAGTGGCTCCGCTGCTAAAACGTCTCCCGACCATAAATCAATTCTCGTAGTCACATCGGAGGGAGACATTGCATCGAACACGATCATCTCGACAATGTGGCTTTTCAAGACGAAACAGATTAACGAATATGTGACTTCTGAGACGGATTCTCCGCGACCTGCTCCAGAGGCAGTTGCCAGGATCGCATCGATTCCGCGCGAAGAGGCCGCGTCGATCACAGATGTGCGCTGGGCTGCAGATTCGCGATTTGTATATTTTCTCGGTCGGAATGCTCAATCTGGTAGACGTCTGTACAAGGTAGACGTAAAGGCAAAGGAGACGCTCGCCGTGAGCCTGCCGGGCCAGAATGTAGAGCATTTCGACGTAGCTGGACAGGTGGTCGTTTATTGCTCCTCACCGCCTAAACAGTTTCCTCCCGCGCCTGCAACCTTTGTAAACCAAGCACCGCAAGTCGCGACCGGAAGGACGCTCAGCTCTGTTCTGTTTCACCAGGAACCGATCAGCGGTGCGCCCTGTGATTTATGGCAGATCACGGGAGCTAATGCTCGGCCAGTTCGCATCCTCATCCGGCACGCGCTACGTCCCGATTCCGCTCCATACGGATTGGTCTTCTCTCTTTCCCCAAACGGCCGGTACTTTCTAGTGTCTACTCCAGTTTATTCTGTACCTAGGGAGTGGGAGATATATACTCCGGCTGCAATCTATTCTGGATTCCCCATCAAACATGATGACCCGTCCGAGACCTCGCCGACTAATACATTCCGACTCAGGAAGTATCAACTAATGGACCTTGCCAACAATCGCATCGTGCCCCTGCCCTTCGGTCCTTTGGGCAATTCTCTCGGCTATTGGGATCTGAATCGGGTCGCTTGGACGGAAAATAGCGAACACGTCTTTGTCACAAACGTATTTCTATCCTTCGAAGGGGAAAGCCAGGAAGGTCATCAACGCATACAGACTCCTTGCAAAGTTGCTTACGTCAGCATACGGTTGGGCGTGATGCAGTGTGTGGTGCCCGGAGACTCAAATGTAGAGAGAGTCAGGGGCGTGACGGCTGCTTCGTTGCTCCAAGATGTGACGGTGTCAGACCGTGGTTCGGAATTACGGGTGCTATTTAATGACTTTCAAGGAGCAACTCGTGCTGATCTCTATCGAGATGTAAATGGGCAATGGACCTTCACGAATTCTCTGCGCAATTCAGCCGACGCTTCTCAAGACGCGGCCGATGCCACGATCAAGCAGCCTAAGCCACGGCCGGCCCAAACACAGCTTGTCATCAAGCAGGATCTAAATACTCCACCGTCGTTGTGGGGTGTGGACAGCATGAGCGGTCGCAGTAAGGAAGTGTGGAACCCTAATCGGTGGTTGACAAAGAAGCTACTCGGGAACGTGTCAATCTATCACTGGACTGGTCCGGATGGTTATCAATGGACAGGCGGGCTAGTCCTACCACCTGACTATGTTGCAGGAAGGCGCTATCCTCTGGTGATCCAGACGCACGGATTTGAGGAAGAGCAGTTTATGAGTGCGGGAGAATTCACTACCGCAATGGCTGCGCGCCCGCTTTCGTCCTCGGAAATGATTGTTCTACAGATCAGGGATCGAAGGGATCATCATGATGGACTTCAAGAAGCTCTAGATCAAATTGTGGGATATCAATCGGCGATCGCAAGTCTCAGTACCGCAGGTCTCATCGATGCACACAGGGTAGGGATAGTGGGCTTCAGCAGGACATGCTGGCACGTCGAAACGGCACTCACAGAGTTGCCACACTTATTTGCAGCCGCTGTCGTTGCGGATGGTGAAGACTTTGGTTACATGCAATACATGCTCTTTGCTCCGGAAAGCACCTACATTCAAAAGGGAGCAATGGGTGTCGTCGGAGCTCCGCCTTTCGGGGAGGGGCTCAACGCGTGGACAAGAAATGTTTCTATCTTTCATCTGGACCGCGTTCTAACTCCCCTGAGAATTGAGGCGCTTGGCCCGGCTTCCCTTCTCCAAGAGTGGGAACTCTATTCATCTTTGCATCTTCAGAATAAGCCCGTGGATCTCATTTATCTGCCAGATGGTGAACATGTGTTGATCAAGCCCCGTGAGCGCCTTGTATCCGAGCAGGGCACGGTCGACTGGTTTCGGTTTTGGCTTCAAGATGACGAAGGTTTAGACCCGACGAAGCGAGAGCAATATTCTCGATGGAGAGAGCTAAAGAGCGGATCGATGCAAAATCTAAACGCTTTAGGACATTCGAGGTAGAGGTTGTACTCTATGCTTTCGGTTCGAACCATCTCGGCTCTATAGCGTAAGCGTCCTGATCTCCCCTCTTGACCTACGTAAGGAGTGATCCTCGAAGTGTCCGCTACCTTTTTGGTGGGCACCTGATGAGTGTGTCTAAGCGGCTTGGGAGGATTGAGCCATCAGGGACGGGGCGAGGTTCCATGGCAGGAGTTCTTCGATGCGGCTAATCGGATGGTCTGGGATCTGGGCCAGGACAGTGCGAAGGTAGAACTCCGGATCAAGACCGTTGAGCTTCGCCGAGCCTATGAGGCTGTACATGGCGGCGGCACGTTCTCCGCCGCAATCGGAACCTGCGAATAGGTAGTTTTTGCGTCCGAGAGCCACAGCCCGGAGTGCGCGTTCGGCGGCGCTGTTGTCTATTTCCAACAATCCGTCTTCGGTGTAGCGTGTGAGGGCACGCCAGCGCGAGAGCGCGTATCGAATCGCAGCCGCGGTTTCGCTCTTCGCTGACAGCGAACGGAGTGCCTTCTCCATCCATTTGCGCATGTCCTCAAGCAGCGGCCTGGCTCGCGTTTGCCGGATACTCAGCCTGAGATCGGCGGGCTTGTTGCGTACCTCGTCCTCGATTGCATAGAGAGCGCCGATCCTCGCCAGAGCCTCGGCGGTCGTGGGCGATGCGTGGATCACATGGATCTCGTGAAACTTGCGCCGCGCGTGCGCCCAGCAGGCAACTTCATAAATGGCGCCATCGCCGTACAGATGATGGAACCCTGCATAGGCGTCCGCTTGCAGACCACCCTTGAAGTTCTTCAGATGCTGCCGAGGATGCTCGCCCTTGCGATCTTCCGAATACGCGAACCACACGGCTGGCGCGGTATCTTCACCCGCGGGCCTGTCATCGCGCACATAGGTCCAGAGACGTCCGGTCTTGGTCTTGCCACTGCCGGGTGCGAGCACCGGCATCGGCGTATCGTCGGCGTGAAGCTTGACTCCAGCGAGCACATGCTTCTGAATCGCGTCGATCAGCGGAGCGAGTAACTCACTTGCGCCACCTACCCAGCCGGCCAGCGTGGAGCGTTCGATCTCAACGCCTTGACGAGCGTAGATCTCCGACTGACGATAGAGAGGCAAGTGATCTGCAAATTTAGAAACCAGCACGTGGGCCAGCAGCCCCGGGCCGGCAAGGCCACGCTCGATCGGGCGCGATGGCGCAGGTGCCTCGACCACGCGCTCACATCCGCTGCAGGCGAACTTCGGCCGCACGTGGCGAATCACCTTGAAGCTATCGGGGATGTACTCCAGTTGCTCGGAAACATCTTCGCCGAACTGGCGCAACTGGCCGCCGCAATCGGGACACGAGTCGCCATGCAAAGTGTGGCTGACAACCTCGCGTGGCAGATGCTCGGGCAGGGGCTTGCGCCGCGATCTCGACTTAGGTTCCGCAGTCGGTCTCGCCCGCTCAACAGCGGCTTCACTCTCTGCCTGCGAGGACTCCAGCTCTTCCAGATGAAGTTCGAGCTGTTCAAGCTGAATGACGACCTTTTCGCTCTTGACGCCGAACATCCTGCGCCGCAGCTTCTCAATGACCAGCTTCAGATGCTCGATCTGTTCGCTGCTGGAACGCAGTTCCTTATCTTGTTGGGCCAGTGTCTGACGATGCGACTCGAGTTCAGCTTCGAGCGATCGAAGCTCGTTCTCATGAGAGGCGGCAAGAGACAGAAGTTGCTCTTGATGCGCAACGAGCAGCGCCTTCAGAGCCTCTCGATCAAGCCCGTCAAGATCCGGCAACTGAGCGGAATCCATGCACACAGTATGCCATGAAAGTAAGTGGAAAAAGCTACAAAACCAGCATGAATAAAGGGGAATCACTCATGTCAATCAAACCGCGATCTCCGGAGTCCAAGTCCGCTGCGGCCGTCGCCAATCGATGCCTTCGAGTAACATCGACAACTGCGCACGCGTCAGACAAACGGTTCCTTCCGTGGCCTGCGGCCAGATGAATCGTCCTCGCTCAAGCCGCTTGGCAAACAGACACAAGCCATCTCCGTCCCACCACAAGAGCTTAACGATGTCGCCTCTGCGGCCACGGAAAACAAAGACGTGTCCAGAGAACGGTTGCTGTTCGAGAACGGTCTGCACCTTCGCACTCAGACCATCGAAGCCGCGACGCATGTCGGTCACCCCGGCGGCCAGCCATATCTTCGTTCCTGTGCGAAGTTCGATCACTTGCGCAAACTCTCAAGGATCGATCTCAGTAGCGACGGATCAGCTCCGCGCTCCACGCTGATCATCGCCCTGCCAGGAAACTCGATGTGAATCGAGCCGCTCGATACCGGCTGTTCCTTGGAATCAGACTCGCCTGCAGCGCTGACCGCCTCACTGGGAGCCGCCACCACGACCGGAAGAAGAGACGTCGATGGCGCCGCGCACTCGTTCAGTTCGCCCCGCTTCAGAGCGCGACGCCACTTGAATACCTGGTTCGCGTTCACACCGTGTGCCCGTGCTACAAGAGCCACGCTCGCACCCGCCTCCAAGGTCAGCTCCGCAATCCGCCGCTTCTCAGACACCGTTCGCCATCGCCGAACCGGCCGTGCAGAACCTGTCTCCCGCTCATCACCCATGACGACATCGTCGTCCTCAAACCAGCAGTCATGCCAGAGGGGAACTCGGAACGCTTACTCTATAGCGGCGTTGCTTGCTCGTGCTGTACCTATTGCCGGGGGGCTACTCACAGGGAATAGCCCCTCCAGCCGTGCCATTAGTGTTTGACGGATCGGAAATTTAATCGATCCCTTCCTATTCATCGGCCTCGTATGCCGCAGGCACACTCGGACGATTCATCCCGTCGTTGCTGCTGGTGATTTTGCTCGGCGTTCCGCTCAGAATAGCGGACGTGGCCGATGCGCTTGCAACAATTTGTGGACGCGTATACTGCATGGCTAGTTTCCTCCTTTCTTTTGATTTTCCAAACAGGGCACAACTTCAACTGCTGTGTCCTCAATGGATCCTGCTGATTGCGGGTTCCCCACGCACCAAGGAATCGTCGTATGCCGGTGTTGACGTTCTGGTTGGGTTCCCACGCAACCAAATCTCAAGATTGACTGTACTTATGATGGGGGACAACCATTTCAGATCCGAACTCTCAAGAAGTCGTCCAAACGCGAGGGTTAGTTTGGCGGGATCAATCAACCCATAGTCCGCGAGCGCAGGCGAAGCAAACAGTCGGCGGAGCGTTGTTTGGTGATTCTCCAACGCTACAAGTGGGCCCCTGTCCAGAAACGCCTTACGGGGCCGCTCGATAACTAACTCAGGTACCAGGTCCCGCAACGCGCGCCGCATCAACCAGCGTCTTCTTCCAGGTCTCAGCAACTCTCGCCTCGGGATAGTGAATAGGAAATCCACCAAATCTCGGTCGAGATAGGGATAGCGAAATTCGGGTCGCTCCCAAGGAGACGGGAGTAAATGCGGCAATGTCTCTTGGAGGAGCCACCACATCTCACCGTTGCTTATCGCACTCGGAAGGGCGCCGCGCGTTGGAAGGAGTTCAGCCTCCTCCCGGCGCCTCCCCAAACACATACGGCGCGCTTTGTTCGTAAGCCAGGGAGGAAGCTCCGTAGCGAAGCGGAGCCACGGTAACCTCTGCGCGATCCAAAAGACAGCAGTGTCATACAGCATATGGACTATTGGCGTGTGCGTCTCAAGACACCATGCGATCCCCTTTGACATCAGCGCTCTGATCTTCAGGCACGAGAGGTAATCTGCGAGCTCTGGCAATGGGGTCGGGACACCACCCAGCAGTTCATCTCCGCCAATGCCGGAGAGCACAACCCTGTACTCGTGATCGGCTAGTATCTTCCGCACTGCGAGCTCGCGCTGAATATACGCATCATCAATGCCGGGCCAAAGATGGGACGCATAATCCCCATCGTGATACATAGGCGCCGCATAGTTTTGCTTCGCGAACGAGATGCCTACATGAAATCCCCGCTTCCCTCTAGCCCTCTCGGTGGCGGTGAAATATGGCTCTTCGTTCCAATTGGGCTCGGTATCGTCATAGAAGGAGATTGTGTCTATCAAGCCGTCAACCGTCGCGCCCTCGCCCCGACGAATAGAATCCGACATGCAGACAATCGATGTAGAATCCACCCCGCCGCTCAGGTGCGAGAGTATTCGTGCGCCTGGTGCAATCCGGCGACTCACAGCCTGCCGAAACAGTTCAACAAAATGATGGTCATAGTCGGCCGCCGATTCGTATGAGATAGAGTTTGTGGCGACCCAGCTCCAGTGTGGCACCCTTCGAAAGGAACTGTCCCTAATCTCCAAATAGTGACCCGCGGGCACGAGCGTGATTCCATGATAAGGCGTCTGTTCTCCTAGACGCTGACAGGCTGAGTAACACGCAGCATACGCCTCATCCAGCTGCTGATTGTCCACCAAGGTGTCTATATACGTCGCCCATCGAACAGTATCGGCGCAATTCTGGAAATAGAGAGTACGGCTGCCGGCGTGATCTCTTGCCAAATAGAGTGTGCTCTCTGACGCGACCCATAAGGTGAGCGCCCAATCGCCGACAAACTTGCTGAAGCATAGACTACCCCATCTTTCAAATGCATTTAGAACTATGGCAGCATCGGAAGTTACTGCTGCATTCTTGCCCAATTCGTAACAAAGTGCGAGAAAATTGTCGATTCTGCCGTCAAATGTAAGGAGATTACCATTGCGGTCAATGGTGGGACAATTGTGCATGTTGGAACGTAAATGAGTGTGGTATGGTTGGTATCCCATGCCAACCCTGCCAAGTGAGTGAACCGCAGTCCCGTCCGGAGCATAGCTCGCTGTTGGTAGCCCATAGGCGTAGAGATCTTCGTCGGTCACTCGCTGATCCAGCGGCTTTTTCATGCCGAACATTACGCTCATGAACGCCTCCCTATTTCGTCAGCAACGCTCAAGAACTTGATATATCTCAGATACGTAAGGGCGATCATTCGTGACTTTGCCGTCGATTTCGACCCATGCATGAGACTTGAACGGGAGAACCTTGGCTCCGGTAACCATTCGCGCATGCCACCCATAGTGGCGTAGCAAGAGGGTTGTCGCGGCAGAGCGCTGTAGACACATAACCTTCTTAAAATAGAAAACACAAGCGAAGTCCATCGCTCGACACAATCGCTGAGGTGGGGGCGCTCCCCTCCCGCGCAATTGACGAACCGGCGCTCGTTGTATGATTTGGTAAAGCAATCTAAGCTTCCCCAAATGCACGATGACGTCAATGCCAAAAAGAAGTACCGACGCCTTGCAAATTAGTATTGGCATACGAGATCCCCCCGCACATCAACCCCGAGCTCGTTGCATAGAAATGCGATGCGATGAGTCAACGCATCGATTCGGGTAGACAACGGCATAACAGGCGCGTGTCCTCTTTCTTCGCTGTAGTCAACGATCACAGGGTGGATTTGCGCAAACCTTCCCTGAAGGCGCGCAACCATCTTCCTAACGTGCGCTGGGTTACAGCGATCGTCCTTATCTCCTGTCACGAACATCATGCCGGGGTAATCGACTCGTTCATCGACGTGGTGATAAGGCGAGTAAGCGTAGAGAGCTTGAAACTCGTCTGGCTCTGAAACGGTTCCGTACTCCTCTCTCCAATTCGTCGCATTGTCGAAGGTCTCATAGCGGACCATATCAAGAAGAGGAGCTATGCACAGAACTACTCGAAATAGATCAGGGCGTTGAGTCATGGCAGCTGCCACGAGTAGACCGGAATTGGAGCCCCCCAGGACCGCGATTGGCCGAACGCCGAAAGGCGTACCAACAGAGAGTGATTCTGCAGCCGCGATAAAATCCGCAATGGCCACCTGACGATTAGTTCGTCGCCCGGCATCATACCATCCTCTTCCTAAGTCCGCCCCGCCTCGGATGCAGGGGAGAGCGACACTTACACCAAGTTTGAGAAGAACTGTCAGCAAAACAGAATATTGCGGCGTTACAGACACTCCAAAACCCCCGTAGCTTGTCATCAAAACGGGATTGCCGACAGAGAAAGAGTGGGCACTCGACGTGACGAAGTACATCGGCACTTCTGTGCCATCATTCGATGTATAAAGGAGCGTGTCGGTGCTGAATGGGAGTTTTGGGTGAATGTCAGAGAGGGACGGCCACTCAGCGGATCGTCGAGAATCTGAGCTAAACTCGAACAGCTGGGGAACTTCAGTGAAGGATTCTCTTGAGTAAAACATCGACTCAGTATTTCCGCACACACTCGTAATCATACGGACCGAGCAGTGGAGAGGTACGTCAATTCGTCCCACTCTCTCGCCAGTGCTTGTCCAGAGCCAGATCCCTGGCTCTCGTGCACTTCTGTAGCTGACGCAGAGTATGTCACCGGCGATTACGAATTGTCGAATCAGATTGGCAGCTTCCGGCACGATGACGCGTGCCACTGCACCATTTGAATCTAGCTCAACGATTCGACCGCTGGGAGCATCCGCTGTAGTAAACGCAAACAAGCGTTCCTTCCACAGGAATGGAGAAAATGGGCTTGGTCGCTCCGCAACCACACGCACCCACTGAGTAAGATTTCGAAACGTCGAAACATAACAAGAAGTCACAAGCTGTCCACGAACCTCGTACGTCACGTTGCAAGCGCATCGCTCTCCATCCCCAAATAAGACGATGCTGCTTCGCGGAGTGCGCGGCACTTGAAACACAACTGAGTCCTCCCGCGTGCCCTGGCCAAATAAGTGAATATGTACACAGTGTGGGGCTTTCGTCCCCACCAACTCATGGCAATATAAAACCCCCCGTTTATTGGGCAGGAACAGCATCCCCATGGGCTTACCAGGAGAGAGGCCTTTCCACCACTCTGCTCCGCTATGTGTTTCGACGATTCGCACGCCTCTGTTGGCGGTCCCTCCGACCCGTTCTGTATACGCCAGCAGCGAGCCATCGGCTGAGAGGCTATAAATGTCCACGGAGAAAAAGCGGCCTTTCGCCGCAGGATTTACAAGGCGCTGCTCCAATTGGCCAAGACTTGACACGGCCCAAATGCTGCTCTGTTCTTCGCGACTGTCGCGGTGCAGGCAGAAATAGTGACTGGCGACTCGGACTGGTCGTGCATAGGTGTTCTGAACCAAATGCTCAGCAACATAGGACTTCAGTTGAGGAATAAAGTCGAAGCGCTCAAAATAGGCCCCAAAACGACGGCGCTGATCGGCAATCCATTCCGCAGTTCTGATGGATTGTCGATCTTCGAGCCACCGATAGGGATCTGACACAGAAGTCCCATGAAACGACTCGATCACGTTGCTGTTGGCAATATTGTTCATAAACTATACTCAGGCGCGAAGCAAGCGTCTCGGGATACATGGTCAATATGCCTCGCGATACTTCGTGCGTAGGTGTCGAATGCTGCAGCGTGACCCTGCGCTGATGACAACCACTCTCCTCGGCCGTACAAATTAGAGACGGCTGAAAGGAGAGGCAGCACCCGCAGGACCTTCATGATTTGCGACTCGCAAAGACAACGACGCCAGCACGCCCGGTACACTCCGAACATTTCTCGGATGACCGCCGGCGGTGCCATAGTGTGCCGTAGAAGTTGACGACACAACTGGTAGATAGTGACAAATGGAATGCCTATACAGGCCTCCGCCCAATCAGTGACGACACAGCGAGACCCATCGTACAGAATGTTGCCACTGTTGATGTCGTTATGGATAAGTACGGTTGGAATAGATGCACTCTCGAGTGACTGACATGCATCGGCAATTAGATTCCCTAGATACTGAAGCCTTCTTGCGGGGAGTCGAGGCACTTTGGTAGAGACTTGACGTTTCATAGCCTCACACAAATAGCCGATAAGATCGTCTGTACGGCCTCGGAGAACCGCCAGGCGTTGATCACCACAACATGCACGAAGAAGACCTTCCTTGTGGTCAATGCTCGCGAGCTGGAGTTCCGCCAAGCAGACCGCTGCACTCAAGCATGCGGCGCGCGCAAGAGGCTTATGGTCAAATGCGCTACCAAATTCGTCCGTAACCCAAGCGTTCCAGTTTGTATAACTTCCAATGAGATTCGGAACGTAAGTTGGAAAGCGTTTCGACAGGAATAATGTTATTGGAAACTCATGTTGATTAGGAAATCCCGCAGCCTTCAGCCAGAATGCCGGACCCTCCGACGATGAGAACCGTATAAGGGCAAAACCACCGCCGCCGTTTATTTGTTCAACTTCACGTTTAAGAGTCAGTCCACGGCTGGCGACCAATTGCTGAATCCAGCTCCGTGCGCTATCAACCCAACCGACCGTCGATATCCCTTGAGAAGTCGGGTGAGTGGGATGCAGTATAGCCGCTAAAGCGCGCAACTCTTCCGGCGTCAATGGCACGCCCCCGACATGCCCATAGTCGACAGGCGTGAGCGGAACACTGTCCCAATCAACTGTGTTGCCGCGAATCTCTAGAATTGCACACGGCATCCGAGAATCTGAAGATGGAACAATGTCAATAAGAATCGCTTCTATATGCCATCTCTGCTTGATTGCACTCAAAACATACTGTGCAGGGCGTAGCGTGTCGGGAACTGGCAATATCGGTAGATCTATGACGTTACCCACCTTCCTGCCAAGCAATTGATGCGAACTTGGAAGGAGTAAGGCAATTCGATAATCGGTGCTTCCATACATACAAGGCTCATGCTTCAGCGTTACGACACGATAATGAGTTTCTTGGCCTTCAACTCCCCGACGAAGCTGTCGAAGTCCTCTGCTACTACCACTGGGTCAACGCTCCCCCGCTCGGCTAAGGCAGTGATGATTTCGCTTGGCTCTGCTCCCTCCGATAGGCACTTCCAGATCAAGGCACCAGTGTCGTTGAGGGTCGTCATAGTGTCCCGGTAAGCATCCAGAATCACAGCACCATCTGCAGTAACAATGGACCGCAGATGAGGAGCGGTGCGAATCATTCGGTCACCTCCATGAGGAAACTGGGACTTAATCGAGACTCGGAGCAGACCTCAATTGCGGGCGAAGTCTGATACATGCCTCAAGTTAGCAATCAGCATGTGTTAGCCGAATCTACAAGCGAACTCAACTACAATCAAGTACACAGTGGGGAGAGTCTGCCACTCATCGACGATCACAGACAATTCGTAGAAGTGGACAAAATGAATGGACAGTGTTCGATCGAGGAAAACTCAAGTTAGAGTAGAGGCGGATCGTCGGACTCGGCGTTCTCGCGTGCGGCTTCTTCGATGTCCTTTTCAGCGCGCGCTTGGCTCTCCCGGCACCATTCGACCGGTGACATATGCATTTGATCCTGAAAGAAGCGGTAGAAGTTGCGTATATCGGCGTAGCCGAGATCGCGCGCGACATCTCTCACCCTCGTCACCGGATAGCAGGAGAGAAGTGCAAGAGCATAGTCGAGGCGGACCGCGCTAAGCCGCTGCTGCAGGCTGACTCCATAACGCGCCTCGAACTTCCGCCGCAATGTCTTCTCCGTGATTCCCATCTCGCGCGCGATCACGCCGACGGCGAGCTGCGCGTTAGCATGCTCGCTGTCGATGATGTCGTAGATCAGGGCAGCCGGATCGTCGAGCATGCCGCGTCGCGGATCCCCTGGCGGATAACTTCTCCGTTGCCGAATCTCTCGAATCACCTTTGTCTCAATCTGGTTTGGGTGTTTCCTCTTTTGTCGCGCCACAAATGGTCCCCCAAAGCAACAACGGCAGTCGAGTATCGCCGGGATCACGAAGGAAACTGCCAAACCCGGATCGTCTCCAGGGCGGTTAGCGCTTCGTTCTCCAACGAACCCGCTGTCGTGGAAGTCTTGCCGAGGACCTTATCGGCTTTGCCCGTTGCGCGAAAACCTTCGCATACGCAGCCGCAAATACTGCTAAGCGCAACTGGTAGGTGCATGCCTTTCGGCAACAACACGGCAAACCGATCCTGCGATGATGCCCAAGGCGATCACGCAAGGGTCAATGGCCCGGAGATCCGAGGATCTAAATGTCGATCTTCTCTGCATCCTGCCTCCAACGCGATCGATCGGGGAAAGTGTCACGGAGGCGTTTGCTTGATGAGCCCTTGCCGTCTGGTCGTAGCGTGAGCGGCTATATAGGCGTTCCGAAGAATGATGGTGCGATTTCGAGCCACTTCGGAGCAATCGGAGCTGTGTTCCCGTTGCGCATGGGCAACAGCGTGTCATGAATGCTGTTGCCCATGCGAGACAGTTAATCCCTCTAGCGCCAGCTCCCCCGTGAGTGGGCAGATTATTAGACTCGGTCTGGCAAATTGCGATTCATAAGAACTTGCGTAAGTGGTTACCAATAGCTGGAGTTTACCTAATGATTGAGACTGTGTCCGATCCTGGACAGGGCGCTGTGACGCAGATCACAATCCGATGGATCTGGGCACGGATTCGCCGATACGCCGGCTACCTCGTCCTGAGCTTTATCCTCGCCTCCCTGGGCGGCCTGATCGCGAACGCCGATCCTCTCTTGCTGCGGTATTGGATCGATGTCTCGCTCGTTCGCCACCAGGGCCTCGGCTCCTTTGCAATGGTTGGCCTCATTGCTCTGTGCTTCGTCGGAAGAGCGGCGGTGAATGCTGTCGCGACCCTCCTGGGATTCCGCGTGAGCCAGATGTTCGGCCACGACCTGCGGATCGAACTGCTGGAACACATGACGTCACTCTCGGCAGACTGGCACGAGAAGACTCTGCTCGGCGAAAAGTTGAGCCGGATTGAACAGGACACCGAACAGATTGCCCAGTTCTCCGCGGATGCGCTCGGCACGCTGCTGCGTTCGCTGATTTTCTTTATTCTCAACCTCACGATCATGTTCACCCTGAGCTGGCGCGTCGCCCTCACGGTTGTTCCGCTTCTACCGCTGTTCTTCGTTGTACGGCGGCGATTCAGAAAGCTCATCGAAGTCCGGGCGGATAAAACACAGGCCGAACTCGGGAGATCATCGAGCCAGTTCGCGGAACATCTGAACGCCGTACCGGAAATTCAGGCTCTCGGAGCAGAGCAGTTCTCTATGGGCCGTTCCATTGAGGTGCGCGCGGCAATGGTTGGGGCGCAATGGTCCCAGAGACGTGCCGAAGTAGCCTTCACGGTTGCAGTCACTGGTGTGATGGCCGTTGGAATCTTCGTTCTTCTTGGTTTCGGAAACCACGAGTATTTCCGGGGAGCACTGACCATCGGAACGCTCCTGGCCTTTTACGCATATGTGACTCGGGTGTTCGATCCGGTTTCTACGGCCATGGAGCTCTATTCCCGATCGCAGCGCATGATGGCGAGCATCCGCCGCGTGCGCGACGTTCTTGAAACCGGTACAAGCGTTCCCGATACCGGCAACGTGGAGGATGGGCCGAAACACCTCCGGTTAGGACTCATCTGCAGGGGCGTCGACTTCAGCTACGCTACATCGAAGCGAGTGCTGCATGACGTGTCAATGCGCTTGGCGCCCGGCGAAAAGGCAGCGCTCATAGGCGAAAGCGGCTCGGGTAAATCGTCGCTCGCCCGCGTGCTCGCCCGCATTGCCGATCCCAGCGCCGGCGAAGTCACTCTTGAAGGAGTGTCATTAGCGGATTACCGGATCGCGGCCTTACGAGGAACGATCTGCTATGTCTCGCAACATCCCACACTGTTTTCAGGAAGCATCCGGGAGAATCTCAAATACGCAAAAGAGGACGCCTCGCAGCAGGAGATCGACAGCGTGATCGAGGCTGCGCAACTCCAGGGCGTCATCGGTCGCCTTCCACAGGGCATCGATACGCCGCTTGGAGCCGGAGCTTCCAGGCTCTCCGGAGGAGAGCGTCAACGCCTGGCCATCGCGCGAGCTCTTTTGAGGCATTCGTCGATCCTTATCTTCGATGAATCGACCTCGGCCTTGGACATGCCGACTGAACAGCGGATTCTCAGCTCCATCGCAAGATGGAAGCCCGATCAGTCGATTCTCTTCATCTCGCATCGCATCCGTTCGATTACTTGGGTTGATCGAATTATTCTGCTGGATCGCGGACGCCTGATTGCGGAAGGATGCCACGAGGTCCTCTATCGCCAGTCTGCAGCGTACCGGCGTCTTTTCGAGAAAGGTGAGGACTCCGAGGGAATGGAGGAAGAATCGGACGTGCCATTTGCCGCGAGCCAGGGCGCGGCGCCGCCATCGTCTGTTCAGTAATCAACGTGGAAATAGGTCGATTAGATCGACTTTGAGAGCAGTTTGGTGACGTCGCGCTGCAAATGCGATTCACGAAGCGGAACGATGATGCAGATGACGTGGCTGGAAGCGCCGTCTTCGTGGCGCATCAACACTACAGTTATCTGGGCGCGGATGGCTTGGCCGTTCTTGTTGACCAACCGTTTGACCGCTTCATACTTGTCGATAGTTCCCGCCGCGAGTTGCAGGAAACGCTCTCGTCCCTCCCGAAGGTCATCCGGATGAACAAAGTGGCGGAATGGCGTGTTGCGAATCTCATCCGCGGTATAGCCCATCAGTTCCTGAAAACTCCGGTTGCTGCTCGCAACGATCCCTGCAGTGTCAAGACTGACAATCCCTACCGGCACATGCTCCAGCAGGGCCTGAATCTCTTTCTGCTTCAGCTGCAACTTGCGGCCGAGAGCGATCTCATCCGACCGATCCCTGGCAACACACGCGATTGCAGACGGCTTCTCACCCGGAGACTCGAATATTGGATAAATCCCGAAGCGTACCAAAGTGTCTATGCGGGTCTCGCGGTGTCGCAGCCTGAGTCTGGGGTAAAACTCGTCATCCCTTCCGGATTCGAAAAAGTCCTGAAAACACTCCTGAGCTGCACCGCGGTCGTCTTCCGCGAAGCATTCAAGAAACGGCGTGCCGTCAATAGAATCGAAGTCAACTCCGGTCATCGCAGCAACGGTGGGATTCGCATAGAGGATGCGCAGGTCGCGATCGACGAGCACCAGGAAGTCCGAGCTGTTATCGGCCAGGGCCGCAAACCTCAGAGCCTCAGCCTCTTGGTGCTCTACCCATTTCTCTTCCATGATCATGCCAAGGTGACCAACTGCGACGTGATCGCGATCGAAGATCGGAATCGCAGAAATATAGGCTCGAAAGAGCGTCCCATCGCCGCGCACTCTTACAGTTTCGACATGCCAAAACGGCAGGCCGTTGCGAAGCCTGGCTTCAAGTTCTTCCCACTGCGCCTTGCGACATTCAGGTAGTGGAAGAGATTTTCCGATGATCTGATCTCGGGTCATGCCGAACATGCGTTCCAGAGTTTGATTGCAGTGTTCGACACGACGCCCAAAACGGAATTCCGCTACGCCTATGTCAGGGCGGTCGTAAACCAGGGCTCTCAGTGTTTTGTTTTGGTATTCGAGAGAGCCTGCCCTCCGGTAGAAATAGACAGAGGCGCCAATGGCTAGAAGGCAGAGCGCCTCCATCGCCAATTGCATCGGCCCAGACAGTAACAGCGCAATCGCAAGGCGGGCATTTTCAACAGTTCGGATGGGCAGCACAAAGTTGCTCAGATCAGAAATATGCTCCCCCCTTTCAACCCACGCCAAACGCTACACCGTCAACCTTGCTCCGGCTTGCTCTACAGCTCTTGCCGGACGCGCTACGGAGACGCATTTGAAGTGCAGCCACTTGAACAAAGCGATGCATCGGAGCACTGGCAACGCCCAACGGAACGTCTTTCAGCACCTTTTCCACGCAAGCCCCGCAAAAGAGAGCTCCACACTGTGTAGTGTTCGAATTGGCGGAGCGTTACACCGAAGTGTGAAAAAAAGCTGACACGGGTCACCATGCAAAATCGACTTTGCGGATCGATTCGTTCAAAAGCAAAAAACGAATCTCCGCAGAGACTCTATGTGCCATCTGGAATTGGGCAGACGAAGACCGTTACTGAACGAGATCGGGGAAAATCGCAGTCGGCCAAGACCTTCTGACCGAACGCCGACAGCTTCGAAACATGCCTGAGGGAAATCCTTCGGACAGGACCTGTCGGAGAACGGCGAGAAGGCCGTAGGACGAGAATGAAGTCTAGCTCGCTTGCTTTCCGAGCTTGCAGAAAACGATAACAGGGAGACGGTTATGTCTGCAATGCGCGCGCCGGAGACACATAGTGCGGTTTGAGTGTCCTGGCTCACTATTCGTCGGCCATGCCGCCGAGCCCGCCAATCGCTCGTGACAGATTGCATAGCTTCTCTCTCCGGTTCTACTTCACGACTACGCAAGCGTAGTCGGCGGCGGTTTTGTTGCGCATGAGCAACAGGAAACCTTTCATTGACTCCTTGCAGCAAGGACCGGCCTCACTTTTGGGCGAAAAATTGCCACTATAGTGTAGAAACGCGAATTAAGTCTGAAACCCTTTCCGGAATTTCCACATCGACATAGATATCTTTGCTTTGTAGCTGCGTCCACGCACTAAGAGTCGAGCTTGTCCATCCGCAGCAAGGTGCCGCAATGCTTCGATCCTCAACCACTCGGCGCATCCTCATTGTCGCGATACCCCTCACGCTGGTTGCCGGCACGATTGCTTACCGATGGCTACGCCACCAGGACTCGGCTGAGGTCATTCTTGACAATGCAGACAAGCTCGCCTGGAACAATCAATGGATGCAGGCCGCGCCTCTATACGCTCGTGCTGAGAAGCAGTTCCTCCGGCAAGGCCGCAGATCTCGGGCACTCTATGCACATGTCAGCCAGTTCATTCCCCGGGCTGAAATGGAACCGCTGCCGGATCTTCTCTATGAGCTCAAAAATGACGAGGCCCTTCCCGAGGCTCAGGATCAGGAAACACAGCTCCGCATTCTCCTGATCGAAGGGATGATCGAAACAAACTACGACGCTTCCATGGCGCAAACAACGTGGGAAGAGATCGAGCACCGGGCCGCGACCCATGGACACTATTTATTGATGGCTAGAGCCTGGGGCGAGGAAGGAATCGCGGCTTTTCTGCTCGGTGACATCGCGAAGGCAAAGAAACTCGTGAGCCGGGCATGGATGGTGTCGCGAGTCTTTCACGATCCAGCGGCCCATGTGCGTTACGCAAGCGCATTTGGGGCTGGACTCGTTGAGTTCCGTCACTATGACGAAGCCCTTAAGACATTGAACGAGGCGATCGATACAGCGACGTCTTCCCGTGGGGTGGCGTACCCAAGTATCGCTGTCAATTCGAAGATCGATGCTCTGCGCGGCCTTCGTCGCTATGACGAGGCGCTGACTCTTTCGGAGGAGGCTCTTCACCGATTGCCACCATCTGGCCTGGACGGCCATCTCTTTCAAATTCTGACCTCAAGAGGCGAGATCTTCACTGACCAGCATCGCTGGAACGATGCCGCGCTCGCGTATGACCGTGCTTTGGAGTACGCACGGCGACTCAGCTATTGGCGAGGCATTGCGCAGACCGGTGGCCTGTTGGCCGAGGCATACATCAACGAGGGGCAACTGAACCTGGCGCTCGCCGCCATTAACGAGGCTCTTGCTGCGAATGCGCGGCTCCCGCGCGAGCTCTACTTCGCGCCGCGCAATCTCGCGACCAAGGCGGAAATTCTCGATAAGCTCGGTCGCGCACAAGAGTCACGGATGCTCTACAAGAGAAGCCTCGCGTTGATCGACTCGCTGATCGCAACTGCTCCGACACCAGAATTGGAGCAGGATGTCCTGACGGAATTAGGAGTGGTGTATACCGGATACTTCGAAGCTCTTGTACGGAGCGGGGACCTCGCGGGAGGGTTTGAAGCGGTAGAGAAGGCGCGCGGGAGGATCGAGGCGCAGGCCCTGGAAGACCACGCCTTGGAGTTGCCTCACCCAGCTACGGATCGAGAAGAGAGGATCACGCAACTGAATCTGAAGCTGCTCAGCGTGGACAACGCCGCGGCCGCTAACCAGGTTGAAGCCGCTCTCCAAGACACAGAGGCCGCAGCCGATCGCCCCTTGCTTGCTACCAGGACAGCTACGCGCCCGCTTTCCTTGAGGGACGTCGAGAGCCACTTGCGCTCAGGAGAACTCGTGTTGGAGTACGTCCTTGCGGACCCGGTTTCGTGGGTGCTTGCGATCAGTCGCACATCCATTCACAAATACGACCTCGCATCGAAGACCACCATTGAAGCTAAATGCCGTCAGTACCGCAGCACTATCGTCGCGCGGAAGGCCGACCCCTCGGCGGCCCAGGACCTCTTCAATACCTTGATCGCTCCCATTCAGGAATACGATTCGAGCAAGTCGGTCGTCGTCGTGGCCGATGGCGCGCTTCACCTGCTACCGTTTTCGGCTCTCATGGAGCACGGTTCCTATATCCTCAGTGACCACTCCGTGAGTAGCAGTCCTTCGTCGACAGTTCTGTGCCTGCTCCGCGATCGGGAGAGGAGCACATTGAAAGACGCCTTGGAATACGTTGGCGTAGCTGCGGAATCGGGGCCGTCCACTGATCAGGGTCCCGTCGTTCGCGCGGCAGGGGCTCTCTATGGAGATCAGATTGTTCCGCTTCCCGGAAGCAAGGAGGAAGTGGAAGAAGTCGCCCGTGATTTTCCGGCATCGAACACGCTGTTGCTGGGAGTCGAAGCGACCGAAACCAGGTTCAAGAGTCTTCCCCTTTCGCAATATCGGATCCTCCACCTCGCGCTGCATGCATACGTTGATCTGCAGTATCCGGATCGTTCTGCCCTGGTTTTCGCTCCGGAGAAAAATGGGCCGGATGACGGACTTCTTCAGGTGCGCGAAATTCGGCAGCTCCGGCTCGATGCGCGCCTGGTGACGCTTTCGGCTTGCGATACAGGAGTGGGTCCGATAGGTGCTGCCGACGTGTCGAATCTGATGAATGCTTTCATTGAGGCGGGGTCTGAAAGTGTCGTCGCTGCTCTGTGGGAACTTGATGACCGCTCGACGACCAGGCTCATGACCGAGTTCTACCGCAATCTCACCAATCGGCAGGATAGAGTCCTGGCGCTGCGCAACGCGCAACTGGCCTTCATACAGGAGGGACTGCCGCCCTACTATTGGGCCGGCTTTGAGATTGGCGGCGACTCGGCGGGCACGCTTTGAGTTTTGCGCGAAGCAGGGGATGAGAGGAGGTTTGCGTGTGCATGAGACAACGCTGAGGCGAGGGCAGCGCGCCGATGTCCTGAGAAAGCTCGAGAAGACTGTGGCGAAGTATTTCTACGACCCAGCCTTGCGTGGGATTGACTGGCGCGGCGCTGTAGGGTCGCACCGTGATGCCGTTCTGGACGCTCCGACAGACGAGCAGTTCGAACGTGAACTCACCGGACTGCTCGCCGAACTCAAGACATCGCACATCGGAGTTTTTCGTCACAGGCCATCTCGTGGCTCGGCAAGGACGGTGATCAGCGCCAGCTATTCGTCATTTCTCTTCCAGGGAGAGCAACGGTGGACCTTCCAGGATGTTCATGAGGGAGGTCCCGCTTGTATCAGCGGCATCCGTCCTGGCGACGTACTGCTCGCGGTCGATGGGCGAAACTTCAAACCGCCCAACCACCCTGTCTTCGAAACCGGGAGGCTCGTCTCGGTCGAGATTGTCACAAAAGGGCTATGCCGTGAAACTCGGAACCTGATTGTGCCCGTCCCACCGAAGAAGCGCTTTCAATTGCCTCAGGTGCAGGCAAAGCTGGTGGTCCACAAGCGCCTGAACAACTCAACCGGCTATCTGCGAATATCGTGTTTTCCCGGAATTGTGGGAGTCGACGTTGCGAACGCTGTCACGGCCGCAATTCAGGAACTCTCTCCGGTCGAGCGCCTCATCATCGATGTCCGGGGCAACCCGGGGGGAGGCGCTGGCGTGCTACGGGTAATGAGCCTTCTCACCCCCGGAAAGTTGCCGGTTGGATACAGCATTAACCGCAAGCAATTGGCGCTTGTGGCGCAGCTTCATCGCTACTCGATTTTCGATCACATACCTCCTACGACCAAAAAGCTTTGGATTCGCGGGCTCATGTTTCTTCCGCATGCCAAGCCACTCTGGTTTGGTTCACTGCTCAAGCCGATCCTTCTCCGGACCGAAGGGCTGGGCCCTCAACCCTTTCACAAACGTGTCGTGCTTCTTGCGGATCGTCACGCGACCAGTGCGAGTGAAATGCTGGTGGCTTTCGCACGCGAGAATCAGCTCGCAATCGTGGTCGGCGAATCAACTCCCGGCCGCGTATTTCAAGGAGACTCGTTCGGGATTGGGTATGGCTACCATGTCGCCTTGCCCATCGCTGCTTATCACACTGCGCACGAGTGGATATTAGAAGGACATCCCATTCAACCCGACGTCGAAGTGCCCTTCGATCCGGATATCGCCCGGGAGGGCCGGGATCCGCAACTCGACCAGGCGCTCCAGACTGTCAGCCAGCTCTAGCTGTAGCCGCCGCGCTTCTGATGCCCGTAGTGAAAGCAGCATCGGGGCGCAGAATGTCCACTTTTACGAATTGTCGTCCGCCGATTCAGATGGCATGCTCAAGCAGAGACTGTGTCTCTTCTTCGCTGCGTCGTAGCGCAACGTTGGTGAGTTTCTGCGACCAGAGATAAACTCTGCGACGGCTAGGTAAGGTAAATGCTGGGGGCAAACGAGCGATGCGGATGATTGGATCAGCTGCGCAGCTTCAAGCCGTACGTCACGGGTTGTTGCGCCGGATGTTGCCGTGGTGCGAGCGCTCCGCGGCACCAACCGTCCAACAGCAGGCGGATGAAGACCAGGAAATGTCTGCCCTGCCTGTAATTGTGATGGCGATTGTATTCAAGCTCACGACGCCGGACGCGCTGGCCTTTCCTGATGCGGCGTTCGGGTTGCGGAAACGACTCTCTGAGTTTCCATTCGCAGGCTGGATGTTACCTGCCATGGAGGATGATGGCCGTTGATCGCTGCGGCCGGCGTGCGCTCGCTTATTGGTACGATCCTCCTCTGGAGGTACTCGGGTGAACGGCATGGGAAGCCAGCTTCAGCAGATCCGGCGGCGCCTCGGGCTCACTCTGCGCGATGTCGAGCAACAAACGGCTCGTCTCGCCCAGCGCGCCGAGACTCCGGGCTATCGTATTTCTGCGAGCTGGCTGAACCGTGTCGAGCGTGAAGACCGGGAATTATCAGGTACTAAACTCATTGTGCTTGTGTCTGTTTATAACCTGGCAAACGAAGAGATCCTTGCTCTCTGTCCAGGAATTACAGCGGCTCAGGAAGTAACACCAAGTGATGAGCCCGTTCCGATAATGTCCGCTTTTACGAATTGTCCCTGTTCGTAACGAATGCAATCCTCGAATTAGTCGGTGCCGTCATGGAGTTGACTTGCCCGTCCAAATGATTCCGGGTCAAGTCCACTCTGAATTTACCGATGGCGCTTCCCCACCCAGAGTTCGACCACTATCGATTGGTGCTTATCTCACCTTCGAGCAGATGCATCCTGCTGGCAAAAGACGCAGGACGCCTTATTTTGCCGCGGATACCGGTGCCGCGCTGGACACGCGCCGCACAAAAAATCACGTCAGAGATCAGGCAGAGATGGAACCTTCGAGCCTGGGTTATCGACTTCCTCGGCGATCAATCGGGAAGAGAGAACGTTGCGATCGCAGAGCGAATCGATGAAAGACAGGGACTTCTCGAGGATGCGAATGTCGCGAGGTATCCTCTCTGTGCAGTGCCCGAATACGAGCTCAGCGAAGCGGAACGAGCGGTCGTTCGCAAACTGATAGAAAATGGTTCGACAGGACGAGGACCTTTCTCCCGGTTAGGCTGGGTAGAAGACTTGTTGACATGGTCCTGCGAAGTACTCAAGCTGGAGCGCTCGCAACTCTCGAACGAGTTTGTGCAGCTGAATGCCAGCGCAGATGCGGCTCTTGTTCATATTTTGACTGAAAGAGGTTCCCGGTACTGGTTCAAAGCCTCAGGCGCGGCCCATCCACACGAGCGCCACGTGACAGAAACACTCTCACAGGAGTTGCCTGAATACCTCCCCGAACTGGTTGCCATTCATAGGCAGTGGAATGGTTGGCTTATGCGCGATGCAGGGGTGCCTTTTCTGGCCAGCTACGATCCGTCGCGGCTGGCCATCGAGGTAGTGCGCCGGCTTGCCCGGCTCCAGACGGGGGCGTTGCCCATCGCTGGTAGGCTTCTCGTGGATGGCTGTCACGACCATCGCATGCCGGCTCTTCGCACCCAGATCCAGAAACTCACTCCCTATCTTGAAGCAGCGATGCAAGAGACTGAGGCGGACCTCGGCTCGTGCGTCGGGTCTGCGCGGCTGCGTCGCATCGCTGCGTTGATCTCGGAGGCGTCTCTGCGAATCGAGAATATGGGAATCCCAGACACTCTGATGCATTGCGATATCAGTCTTGACAACATCCTGGTCGGTTCCCGTGGATGCACCTTCATCGACTGGGCGCAAGCGAGCATAGGCCACCCGTTCATTACTCTCGAACACCTTTGCGCCCAGTTTGCACAGCGCGAAGACTCACAAACCGTCATTCCGCGCCTGCGAAAGACTTATCTGCGTGTGTGGGAGGCGTCGCTTCATGGTCGATTTGACCGACAGGCTCTCACGTTCATGCCTTTGGTGGCGTTGGCGTCTCTTCTTTGCTGCCGGAGCGAGTGGCTGACGGGCAACGCTAAGCGCCATCCTTCGTCTCGCAGCTATGCGCGCGTACTGGCACGACAGTTGGACCGAATTGCCCGGCAAATCGAAAATCCGGTCCCGCTCACTCCTGGATTCAGGCGTTCGATCATGAGAGCAGGCGAGATAGAGGTAGAGGGCCGGCAAGCGGCAGCGAGATAGTGAATTCGGCACCATGAGGCTCAAGATTGCGCACACTCACTTCTCCATCATGGAGAGCAGCGACCTTCCGCACCAGTGCGAGACCGAGCCCTGAGGATCCCCGCTGAAGGGGGTTGACGTTACTCTCCCCTCGAAATTGGTAGTCGAAGACGTGATCTATCTCTCCGGGAGGAATCCCTGGCCCCGTGTCGGACACTCGTATGAGGACCGTATTTTCGCACTGCTCAGCGTGAAGAGAAATTAGCCCTCCCTGCGAAGTGAACCGCAGCGCATTGGAAATCAGGTTCTCAAGAGCCCTACGAACAAGAATCTTGTGCAGACGAATTTCCCCGACGCCGGGGGCGATCCGGAGATCGAACTCAATGTTTCGGCGGCCGGCGTCGAACTCGAACACGGTTAGAGCATATTCGAGTACCTGGCGGATATTCGTAGGTTCGAACGTTCGGTCCGTGTCTCGATCGGTCTGCGCAAAGTCACTAACGGAAGCTATCAGCTCGCTCATTTGCGCAACCTCGACACGAGCCGACTCAAGCATCCGCTGCTCATCGACGCAAGAGTGCTCTGAAGACCGTAGCGCCTCGATGCGGGACATCACCCTTAAGAGCGGAGCGCCGAGATCGTGGCACAGGAATGAGAGCCAGGCTAGATTACGAGCCTCGCGTTCCCGCATCTGGCGCTTGCTCTCCTGGATCGCGCTTGCCATCAATTCGGCACCCCGCTCCGCCGGTCCAATCTGGCGAGCAGGTCGAAGGAGCCATTCGATAGCCCCTGGCACTTTGGAGGAAACGCTCGGCCAGGGAACCGCCAGCGGATCTGCAAGCCCTGCGTTGACAAATCGGCTCATCGATTCGGAAAGTGCGCGCACACGGCGTTGAATCTTCGCATAGGCTCGCCAGTGAAGAACGAGCAGCGCCACGACCAACAAGAGAAGGAAGTCGGCAATTAGCGCAGGCGGCAGATTTGGCCTCGGTGAATGAGACAGGTACACGGCGTTAAGATCAGAAAGCCCGACGATTCCGCAGAGGCACGTGCACGTGACGGGTGCGGCGCCGGCACCGCCTGCGGGGCGCGCGGTCGTCGCGCCCCCGAGAGTCTGCGCTAGGACAGGCATCCCCCTGCGCGTACACCCAGCCGGGACTTTGCCGCTCAATGACCGGCAGAATGGAACGCCAACAGGATCATTGCTCCCCGCTTGACCAAGGGACGATCGAGCGCTGCTCGGGCGACCCACCAGGGCCACCGAGTTGGAGGGGGCGTGGCGCTGGGATGCCGCGCGCCGGCCTGCAAGCCCGTTCATAAGGTTTCTCCTGGTAATCTCAACCTTAAATCACGCGCAACCTCTCGCCGGCGTTAGTCCTGATCCGATTGGTGTGGGCGTTGATTGCAGTTGAGATTCTTCATGCTTTACCGAAAATCCGGAATTTTCAGGAACCGGATCGACTGCAGCGCCTTTTGCCGAGGTGATCGAGGGCATATATTGATGTATTAAATCATATTATCCATGTGTCACATCATTTCATGTAGCTGCCAGGTCATCAAGACTGGTTGAGTGACGCGCAAGGCTGACAAGACAATCAGGCAAGAATTGGGTGAACGAATCGAGGAACTGCTTTTGCGTTCCGGCAAACGCCAGCGGGATCTTGCTGAATTCCTCGGGATTGATCCGCGAAACATCTCCCGTATTGTGAACGGCAGGTCATTCCCTGATGTGGACTCGCTTAGGCCGATCGCGAAGTTTCTACGGGTAAAAGTCAAAGATTTGTTTGACTCCGATGCGACTCGCCTAATGCCGCCCCGACTTCCGAAGACGCCGCGGCGGCACCTGCAGGTGGTTCGCAGGCCGAAGAAGTCTCTTTCTCCTGCTGAGACGTCCTAATTGAGCGTGAAGGGATAGAAGGATGTCGTCGACTCGCCCGCTTTTGTTGCGCCAAGATAGTAGCGTCCAGGCGAGATGTTCCGCAAATCGAGGCGAAGCCGGGCCTTGGTATGCGGACCGTCGGCGATGGCGTCTGCTTGCACGCTTCGAAGAATTGCGCCGTTTTTGTCCCTCGCGATCGTGATCACGTACTCACCATTGGGGCTGAAGTAGGGCAACCGGAGATCGAGGTCGACAATCCTCCGTGGCAGCGAAAATAGAGGCGCTTCACTCTCCGCACCTGGACTCCGCGTGACGCCGTCCCCGCTCAGATCAATCGTAAGCGCCACAACCGCAGCGCTCAGCGGAGCGGACCGCGCGATTCTGCGATGATTTTGCCAGATCGTCAGGACAAAGACGAGGGCGATGCAACCAACCGCTGCCGCTGTCCCTCGCCATCCCATCCAGAATTCAAGCGAGCGTGGTGAAGCGGCCTCCTTAAGCCGCTCCTCTCGAAGGCGCCGGAGTTCCCTCAGCTCTAGGGTGCATTCGCGGCATCTTGTGATGTGCGTATCCTTGAGGTCCGCGAGGCTCACTGCCGCGGGCTTGTCGACGAAAGATTCCAGAACTTCATGCGACGGACAGCCGACCCGCTCGGGGTTTGGATACTCTTCAATGACATAAGCTTCCCACCTCTCGAATAAGAGAGTGTCATTCTCATCGTCTCTCGCAAAGTTCTGCTCGCTGTTCACTGAAACCTTCCGAGGAACCGAGGCCACCCGCACGATCCTATTGCCCAGGATCTCGAATTCTGAGTTTTCTCCGGACGCGAGCGAGTTCTCTCTTACAGCTCATTCGAATCGCGTCTACCGATTTTGACGTTGCCTCTGCGATTTCCTTCCAACTGTGGCGAGCCCCGATCCGCATCAGCATAGCTAGACGCACATCGGGAGGCGTTTCGTCGAGTATTGTATCGAGATCGATTTCAGCGTCAACAGACTTTTCAAAGGAAATTGCCGTTAGAGACAAGACTTCGATTTCCGCGCTTGTCCCGAAGAACTGAAGTTGGGAGTCGGTCCGCTTCCGCCTTCGAACGGCGTTGCGATAGAAGTGCAACAAGATGTGGGTCCCTTCATCCGCAGTGATCGGAGACAAGCCCGCAAGGTGCTCAGCGGTTTGTTGAATTGCAATCTCCATCAATTCGGGAGCCAGCGAATCGTCTCCCAGTTGCACAATGGCTATCTCCCTCGCTTCTTGCCACCCCTGCCGGACGGCGGCGCGCACGACGGGTGCAATCCATTTGCCCTGGGGTGTGAAGCCAATGATCCAAACAAGATCGGAAGGGGAAGGTGAAAGCATAAGCTCGCCTGCGTCACGCTGCTCAAACAGCACGAATGGCGGCCCGGCGCGCTGTTCGTAGAGCTACCTTAGCGCAAATGGCGAGTCTTTTCCACAATTCTGCGAAATTTTCCAGATTGACATGTTCGATTTCTTCGTTTTCGGCGGCTTTTATGTAGAGGGAGTTTTCTTGAACGTGGCCATTAGGGATTCCTATGAGCAACAACCGGACGTCATCGCCGAAAACCGCCTTGTATTGGACGCCCGAAGCGTACACCATGGCGAAACAAGCTCGAGTCCTGTCTGGCGACAAACTGGAGGAATTAGTTGTTCGCCTGCAGCGCCACAGCGGGCGCAAGAAAGATCAATGCTGGCGCTTCATTATTCAGAACGGCCTAAAACGGAGTACGGACCATCGTCGATGCAGCGACGAGGAGTTCGATAACCTGCGGGAAGAACTGGTTCGGAATTCCGTTGAAGAGGTCGCCAGGAAACACCATCGTACCCCACAGGCAATTCGCAGCCTTCTACGCCGCCGTCACTTAAGGCTTCGCGACATCCGCTGCGACCTTTTTTCCATCGAGAGCCTCTCGGCCGCTCTGCGGATTCGGAAGAACGAGATTCACTATTGGATAGACCAGGGATGGCTTCAGGCGCGCGTCGAATCGCATGGCGCGCGCCGCGTCTACGTTATCACGCCTGAGTCCTTAGATCAGATGTTCAAGCGGCACCTGCCAGACCTGCTGGCCAGAGGTGTTTCGAATCTTTCCCTCTTCGAAGCCTATGTGCAGTATTGCTTCTCGCCGAAGCACACTCTCGGCACCCAACTCCTGAAAGTGCGAAGAGACAAGAAGGAACGGGCTTCCTATGATGCGGCGCGGTGCAAAACGAACGATGAAGACCCGGAGGACGACGATGAGAATGAAGAGGACGATACGGAATATCATCTCGATTTGCACGACGACGATGATGAACTCGCCGAAGCATGACGCGCTTCTCTCTGTAACGCGTTGTAAGCAGTGCGGGCGGATTCTTCCCGCCGTCGCCCCAGCGTCGCGCCGAGAAATCTTCCTCGACGTAGCATGCGGAGTTGTTTTGCTTGCAATCCTTGCGCCTGCCGTGTACCTCGGAGCCAAATGGACTGCCGATCACTTTTATGATTTTTCCACGAACCCTCCCTGACACGAACCACTGGATGACTGGAGCGTGCAGTGACTTTTAATGCACGGCAACCTTCTTAGGATTGAGAGTGACGCCGCAGAAGACGCGATTGGCGTTGGCTCAAAGAAACACCCGCATGGTGCGGAAAGGACGTGCATGCAGAAAGTCACCCCTCGCGGAGCGAGTGCTTGTTCTATAGGCAAGTATCCGATGCCGCACGGTTTTTAGAAAAGGTGCGGCGAAAGAGCCCTACAGAACAGGGGACGGATAACTACTTAGAAGCGACGGCTACGACGAGCGCAAATGCAAAACATGCTCCGAAGACAATGAGGCCGTTACGAAGCAAATGGCTGTGATGCCGGGGTGGGGACTGGTTGTTGCCGGGAGTCGCTTGATCGCCTGGGGCCTCGATCACGCTTTTGACCGCGGTGTAGCTGATCTCTGTGGGTTGTGGCGTATTGACCTGAAAACTCTCTTCGGCATGAGCCCCTAATTTCCCTTCGATTTTCCTGTGATTCTTAAGTCTCACTTTGACAGACGTGCCGGGAGCGAGGCCATCGATTTGCAGCTTCACCCTGGCCGCCCACTCGGCGTCATGTTGGGCGGAGGACGCGTAGGCGCTTCGAAAAGAAACACCAGACGTGATTAGAAGTATAAGAACTCCAGTAAGACGTTTTCGCATCCCACGCATATTACGCCTTCTGTAAGCCCCGAGTTTGTTGTGTATTTGAAAGGTGATCCCGCACTGGAATTGAAATTCTTTGCCGCCCCCGTCTCTCGGTTCAACCGGACCGTTCTGCTGAATTGCATGATAGAGGCTCTGGTGCGCCCCAAGACATCTCTGTTCTGTACTCAAAATCCGGAGCTTTGAGGGACAGGTCGGCGTTGCCACTCTCTGCGCCAAATGCTCCAGCTAGTGGACGAAATCAGGCAATCGAACGGGTTGTCGAATTACTGCATGGAAGTCGCGCAGCAGAAAATCGATCTCTCGAATGTCCACCAAACCCCGCCCTGGGCTGCATTTTGCGTCTTGAAGCTGCCTGAACGGTGAGACTTCCTGCAGAATTACAGATTTGGCATCGCACGTGCTTTTCAATGGGCCGTGGGCAGCCGAATGACTATCATCGCACCGCCGGAAAACGTCATCGCCGTTCAAACAGAAGTTGGCTTTGAACGCACTCTCGAGTCGTTGCGCATCGAGCTGTCCCGCCATGAGTTTCGCATTCTTGGAGAAGTGAATTTCAGCCGCGAGTTGGACAGCGTTATAGGGTTGGCCACTACGCCGTACGCAGTTTTGATTGTGTGGCATCCGTTCGCGGCCTATCAGGCTCTGCTCAGTGACCCCAACGGAGGGTTGGTGGTGCCCTTCAACCTCGCTGTGTATCAGCATGGCCGTGTCACGACCGTGTCGGCTCTCAATCAGCCCTCTCTGTTGCCCGCGGCATCACTGGGGACCCGTCTTGTCGAACAACTTGATTTGAAGCCTGATCTTTTCAACTCCCATGAAGAAATATCGATGACCGCATATCAACTTCAGGAGGAACGTATCGCATGGAGGCCAGGAGCGCACAAAGACAACCTGGTCGAGGTCTGATCAACGTTGTCCGCTGCCTTGAAGACGGCGCACAACAATTCAACCTGAAAGGATACGAACATGACACGCAAACTGTTGATCTGCCATCATGGTAGCGATCTGCATGAATGACTCCCACCCATTGTGACTTGGTTTTTAGTGCATATCCGATTCCAACTCTTGAATTCCCGACATTAAAACATCCCAACGTCCACTCCACATTGCCCTGAGCTTTGGTTTCTGTCATCGACCGGGCTTGTACGATCGAGGCTTTATTACCAACCATTTCATAGCGCCGTGGTGCGCAACCTGAGCGCATTCGCAATGACGGATACCGAGCTGAGACTCATTGCAGCCGCTGCAATCATGGGGTTCAACAGCAGTCCGAACGCCGGGAAAAGCACTCCGGCCGCAAGCGGAACGCCGACTACGTTATAGACGAATGCGAAGAACAGGTTCTGCCGAATATTGCGCATGGTCGCCAGGCTGAGATGACGCGCGCGGAGAATAGCCCGCAAATCGCCTTTCAGCAGCGTGATGCCGCCGGCTTCCATCGCCACATCGGTACCGGTCCCCATGGCGATGCCGATGTCGGCCTGTGCCAACGCCGGAGCATCGTTTACGCCATCTCCGGCCATGGCGACAATCGCGCCTTGCTGCTGATGCGCTTTGACGACTTCAGCTTTCGTTTCCGGGAGCACGTCCGCTTCGAACTCGATGCCGAGCTTGTCCGCCACGGCCTGAGCGGTAGTCGCATTGTCGCCCGTAACCATGATGATCTTCAGGCCGGCTGCTTTCAGTTCGCGGATAGCTTCCGGCGTTGACTCCTTGATCGGATCGGAGACAGCAATAAGACCCGCTGCCTTGCCGGCCACGGCGACAAACATTACCGTCTGCCCTTCCTTACGCAAAACGTCAGCCTGCTTGGACAGCGGCTCTGGATTGATGGACAAGGCGCGGAACAACTCGGCATTCCCCACCGCAATCTGCTTACCGGCGATCGCACCCGTTACGCCTTTGCCGGTCATGGAGTTGAAGTCCGCCGTGTCGGTCAGAGAGAGGCCAGCTGCCTCAGCTCCCTTCACGATGGCCGCAGCCAGGGGATGCTCACTGCCTCGCTCAAGGCTCGCAACCAGGTGTAGCAATTCGGATTCGGTGATTCCTTGCTGCGGAAGGGCGGAACTGAGTGTGGGCTTGCCCTCGGTAAGCGTACCCGTTTTATCGATGATGAGCGTGTCGACTTTGCCGAAGGATTCGAGGGCCTCCGCATTGCGAATCAAGATACCGGCCCGCGCGCCGCGCCCGGTTCCGACCATGATGGCCATCGGCGTAGCGAGTCCCAGTGCGCAGGGGCAGGCCACGATCAGAACGGCAACTGAATTCACCAGCGCGTGCGCGAAGCGCGGCTGTGGACCGACCAGATACCAGACGGCGAAGGTAATGACCGCGGAAACAATCACGGCGGGAACAAAGTAGGACGAAACGCGATCTGCAAGCCGCTGGATGGGTGCACGCGATCTCTGTGCCTCGCTCACCATTTTCACAATCTGCGCCAGCAGCGTATCCGCGCCGATGCGCTCTGCGCGCATTACAAATCCTCCCGTCCCGTTGACGGTTCCCGCAGTTACCTTTGCTGTCGCGTCCTTTTCAATCGGAATCGGTTCGCCAGTGATCATCGATTCGTCGACGGAGCTGTGTCCTTCCAAGACGGTGCCATCGACCGGAACCTTTTCTCCGGGACGGACACGGAGACGGTCGCCAACCTGCACCTGATCGAGCGGCACATCGGCTTCATGCCCATCTTCGTCGAGCCGTCTCGCGGTCTTCGGAGCGAGGCCGAGCAATGCACGAATAGCACTGCTGGTCTGGCTCCGAGCACGCAACTCCATAACTTGCCCCAGCAGCACAAGAGCGATGATGACGACGGCTGGCTCGAAGTACAGGGCAATCTGCCCACCCTCGTCGCGGAAAGACGGCGGGAAGACCGAAGGAAACGCCGTCGCAATAACGCTGTACAGGAAGGCCGCGCCTGTTCCCAGCGCGATCAATGTGAACATATTCAGGCTTCGGTTTACGAGGGACTGCCAGCCTCGCACGAAGAAAGGCCAACCGCACCAGAGCACTACAGGCGTCGCCAATGCAAGTTCGATCCATGCCCATACGCTGGCGGGCAGCAGGTGCTGCAAAGGCATGGACCGGAAAAGTCCGGAGACCATTAGGGCGAGCAAGGGCACGGCCAGAACGACGCTGATCCAGAAGCGCCGAGTCATGTCGGCGAGTTCGGGGTTGGCTTCTTCGGCAGTGATCTCGCGCGGTTCGAGTGCCATGCCACAGATAGGACAGTTGCCGGGTTCCGAGCGCACAATTTGCGGGTGCATCGGGCAGGTGTACTCGGTGCGGGTCGCTGGCGCAACGACAGTGGCCGGCTCGAGCGCCATGCCGCACTTCGGGCAGATGCCCGGGCCGAGCTTGCGAACCTCAGGGTCCATGGGGCAGACATATTCGATGTTCTGTCCTGCTGCGGAGGCTGGCTGGTCTTTGGGTTCAAGAAACTTCTGCGGCTCGGCCGCAAATCGTTTCGCACACGAAGGGTTGCAGAAATAGTAGGTTTGCCCCTTGTACTCCTGATGGCTCACGGCGTCCTGTGGCTCAATCATCATTCCGCACACCGGATCTCGAACAAGTTCAGATTCTGCTACTTCTGACATAACGAACTCCTGAAAAGGCGGCGAGCCACTTGCGCTCGTAGTCCGCCGCCATTGCACTTCTACTTCACGTATTGTTGAGGATTAGCGTCGAACTTCCGCTTGCACCCGGGTGCGCAGAAATAGAACGTCTTACCCTGATACTCGCTCTGGCCCGCGGCTTCTTCAGGACTGATCTCCATCCCGCAGACGACATCCTTGACCGATTGCTCTTTAGGTTTGCTTCCACTGCAGCAACACATGGTTTTTCTCCTTCACTCATGCAGACGCACGTCCGCGATTTTCCTTACACCCCTCGCTTACATGTGCAGTCCAGACACTTGTGGTCGGCGCACGCGCCGCAGACTTGCGTAAGCCTCTTCACCGCGGCGCGGCGAGCTCGATGGAGCCGCACCGCTGCGTTGTTGGGCGTTGTTCCTTCCGCCTGGGCAAATTGGGCGATCGATTCGCTTCCCAGGTCGATTCGTTCCAGAACAACGCGGTACTCCGGCTTGAGCGTCTGGACCACGCGGCCTATGCAGGTACATAGGTTCGCTTCGGTTTCTGTTTCGTAGCTCACGGGGACTTCTGCAACGAACTGCTCATGGGCCCGGGCGCGGGCATTGTTCCTGCGGTAGTGATCGATCAGAGCGTTACGCAGCATCCGGTAAAACCAGGCCACAACGCTTTCGGTATTTCTGATTTGCTCTCCCTTTTCAAGCGCCCGCGTATAGGCCGCCTGGAGGATATCCTCCGCACCCGCGGAGTCGTTGACCCTGCGGGTGAGAAATTCGAGAAACTCCGCCCGGTGAGCAAGCAGTTGCGTGAGCGACCCTTCCGGCATCGGCGCGGAGGGTGCATCCTGTGGTGCTTTCATCCCATTGCCTCCTCGCTCAGCCTTATAGTCTGGACTGAAATCACTTTGATTGCGGCGATGAACTGCTGCCGTTCATTTTCATGCCCGCCATCTTTCCTTTGCTGACCTGAACCGTGGCGGCACTCAGTTTTCCGTCCTTCTTTGTCGCGTGGATAACGACGCGATCGCCGACCTTGATGTCCTTCAAGGTAATCGTCCCACTTGCGTTGCTGTATTTCGTGTCGCCAGTCACAATTACGGCCTGCGTCTTCCCGTCGGTTGTGGTCACGGTGATGGAAGCGTCCGTAAGGCTGGCAACTGTTCCCATGACGTGCTCCATACCATTGTGCGCGTATGCAGTGCCCACCATGAGCACGAGCGCGAAGAGAGTTGCGAGTGTCTTTTTCATGTGTCTTCTCCCGGTATTAGTGATGGTGCATTGTGGTTGCCGGCTCAGCTGATTGCGCGTCGCCCTTCAAAAACTCTTCTTCTTGCTTCTCCTCTAAAAGTTCGTCGGGAGATTTCGGATTGAGGTGCTGCATCTCGGTCTCTTCAGCTTCCGTGAGTTGCGGCAGATGCCTTATAAAGGCCACGAGCTTCCAGCTATCCACGTCGTCATCACCCGGATCGCCGAACGCCGGCATTCCACTCAAGCGCACGCCATTTTGAATGGTGTAATAGAGTTCGCCGTCTGACACTTCCTGCGTGTCCTTTTGGCGCATATCTGGCGGGCGTGGATACATCGTCTTGCCGTACATCGTGTCGCCGCTGCCATTGTTGGCGTGGCAGCTGGCGCAGTGGTCCGCCCAGTGCGCCATACCCTCATGAGTGACCTCGGGGGACGCCACGACAGGGCTCTTCATTGTTTTGTAGCGCGCCGGAATTGCACGCTCACGAATCGTAGTGGCCAGCTCTTTCTCCATAAGCATGGGTTCTGTGCGCGTACTGAAACCACGCTGCATCATGCCGTGCATGACGTAGGCGCCGACCCCCAATGCACCAACGACAATTACAAACAGGATGATCGCTATTTTCTTTTTCATGGCGGCTACTCCGGTGATCCGCTGGCGTTCGGCAAGTTGATAGTTGTAGTTGCAGAACCGCTGGACATAGGCGTATCGAGTCCCCCGGTCAACGTATAGTTCTGCAGAGCGATGGCGTTGCGCCAGACCTCATGCAGAGCCATGAGATATCCGATCCGCAACTGGAAGAGCGTGCGTTGAGATACCAGTACCTGCGGATAGGCTTGCGCCATGTTCTGATATTTATTCAGATACAACTCATATGCTCTTGTTGCCCGTGGGATGAGCTGTGTCTTATAGCGGTCTGCCTCAAACTTTGCCGACGCGTAGGATTGCGCCAGTTGCGATGCTTGTTGCCGCAGAGAGAGCTGCTCACGCGCAACACCCTCATTCGCACGTTCGATTTCGGCTTTCGCAGCCTCGATGTTGCCCTGGTTTCTATTCCAGAGTGGAATGCTGACTCCCGCAGTCGCAAAAGTTTGCGGCCCCACCGCGCTTTGAGAATTCTCAAGCTGCTCAAAGCTATAGTCCTCGCCGGCCCGTAATTGGAGATCGGGAACAGATTCGCGTCTTGCACTCTTCAGGCGGGCCTGCGCCACCGATGCTTCCTGCTGGGCACGTTTGACCGTCGGACTATCCGCAACGATGGAATCCACCATCTGATCAGCATTCAAATCGGGGGCGGCCTCAAGTTCGCCCCGCAGCGGGCTGACAGACAGATCGGCTTTACCTGCCAAGGAGGCGAGTATGCGGAAAGCCTGCAAATACTGGCGCTGGGCCGTGACGTAGTCTACCTTCGCCTGCTCGGCCTCTACTTCCGTCTGCAGGATATCGGGGGCATCTGCCTGCCCGACATTCGAAAGCTGATGTACTGTTTCGACGGCGTCAAGCGCAACACCCAACAGTTGCCGCCGAAGCTGAACGGTAGCTTGAGCTGTCAATGCGTCATAGAAGGCTTGCTGAATGTCCCCATGGACCCGGTAGGTCTGTTCTTCGACGCCGATCTGATCGGATCTCTTCTGTTGTTCGAACACATTGCGCCGTAAGCCTAGCTTGCCCCCAAGAACAATGGATTGCTGAACAAAGCCGCCCTGTTCGCCGCCTCCAAAGGATCCGCCACGAATCTCTTCTCCCTGATAACCGGCAGACGGATTGGGGTAAAGCCCGGCCTGACGAGCTTGTTCCTGTGATCTGCGCACCAGCGTGTCCGCTTGTTTCAAAGTCGGATTATTGGCGTCGGCAAGCGTCTCAAAATCATTGAGGCCCATCGCAGGCCGGCCCATAACATCTTTAAGCAACTCCGGCGCTGGCAGGTTCGATCCGGTCTGATGTCCTGGATTCTCCGGCTCCTGCAGTGTCATTGTGGTACGGATGTCTGGACTTTGCGAGCCAGGTGAGGCCTTCATCTGCATCCCGCTCATGTCATGCTGCATACCCGGCATGCTGTTCATATCGTTTTGCTGCGCAGGCTGTGCATTCTGCGCAGGCTTGCTCTGCATGTCCTTGTTATGGGTTTGTGGGCAGCCCGGCATCGCCATGCCTTCCATGCAGTGCATGGTGTTGTCTTGTGGCGTCGGTGAGGAGGAAGTTTGCGCCGACGCCATGAATCCGAGGACGCTCGCAATCGCAAGTCCAAGAGCTGTGATTTTCATTTTGTCTCCCCGCATCAGGCACGCTCCAAGATGGCGGAATAGGGGTCGCCAGCCCGCTTGGCCTGCTTCATCCGCATAATGACCTCGTCGTACTTTTCCGGCGGAAGGATGCGAACGAACGTCATCATGCCCTGCATGAATCCGCTCCAGCCTGCACGCAGACCATAGTTTTCAGGGCGTTCAACAGCCGCGTCCATCGTCATCATCGGGCCTTCCATGTAGGCGTCCTGCGGAAAGTTAGGAACATCGTTTGCGTTCTTGGCGATGTCATCGTGCCCCATCTGGCCCATCTGCATGTTCCCCATGTCGTGCTGCATGCCCGGCATCGCATCCATCGCCTTTTTCTGCGATAGCGGTCCATTGGTGGACGGAGTATCAGAAGCATTTCCGACGCCGCCTAAACCACGTCCCAAGGCCGGGCCGTAGTCTTCTCCCAGTGGAGCCCCCGGCGTGCCTTGCAGCATGCCCATACCGGTATTCATGTCGCCCCCGGCCGGCAGACCTGCGGAGCGCGTCATCTTCCCGGCGTTCGACGACATCTGGTTCATCATGTGATGAGGCAGATGGCAGTGAATCATCCAGTCGCCCGGGTTGTTGGCGACGAACTCGATGTCGCGAGCCTGGGCCACTCCCACCAGCACGGTATTGCCGGGCCACCAGCCAGCCTCGGGAATCCTTCCGCCCTCGGTTCCGGTCGTGTAGAAGGTGTGCCCGTGCAGGTGCATCGGATGGTGGTCCATGCCCAGATTCACGAAGCGGATGCGAACACGGTCCCCGAGCCGCACGATGAGCGGAGTGGTTGCCGGACCGGCCTTGCCATTGAAGACCAGCCAGTTGAACTCCATGTTCATGGTGTTTGGAACAGTGTTGTTCGGCAGCACCGCATATTCCTGCAGATGAATCAGGAAGTCCTTATCGCAATGTGGCTGGTAGGGAGTCTGGGGATGCATGATGAAGGCGCCAAGCATTCCGGCCATCTCCTGCATCGCCATGTGCGAGTGATAGAAGTAGGTGCCGGCCTGGTGGATATTGAACTCATAGATAAAGCGCCCGCCCGGTTTTACTGCGTCCTGGCTGATGCCGGGCATACCGTCGTTTTGAATGGTGTCCTCAAATCCGTGCCAATGCATCGAAGTTGGTTCGGGCAGGTGATTGTCGAAGATGACACGCACGCGATCGCCCTGATTGACCTAAATGGTTGGTCCCGGCGCGCTTCCGTTGAAGCCCCAGGCGTCAATCGTCTTGAGCGGGCTGATCTTCTGTTTCACCACCTCGGCCACAAGGTGGAAGACCTTCGTGTCGCCGTCCATCGTGTACGGCATATCTCCGATGTCGGTTGTCACGACGGGCATGTTGAAGGCTGGCGGCCGGCCACGTGAAGAATGCCTGTCGTGCGAATCGGCAAATAAGTGGGGCGTCGCAAACAGTCCTGCGCCAAGACCGAATGCCTTCTGAATGAAGGTGCGGCGATTGCTCATGAGATTTCCTCGACATGAAATAGGAGTCAACAGACAGCGAGGCAACGTGTGGAATCGCACACACGCGTGCCCCCGCAAGAATTCGAGGAGAAAAGGATGGACTAGATGCGGAGAGAGGAGCCGGGACGCAGAGCGAGCGGTCTAGCCTCGCTACTTCGGCTGAGTGCAGCGAATGAGGTAGCCCTGCTCGGCCCGCGATTTGCCATAAGATCGGCTGACGAAGCGACAGCCGAGATCGGAAGCTTGCCAGCGGCGGTATCGTTCTGATCAACGCTCTTGACGATCGCTGTCACTTCTCCCTTACAGCTGGCGGGAGCACAGGAGTCGCTCGCAGCCACGCTGGCCTGTTTGCCTTGCTCCATGGACATTCCGTGGCAATGGGGCATCTGCGCATCGGCCTGCACGGCGCGGCAGCCTCTCGAAGCTCTCATCAACGAGCAGCGTAAATCGCAACTTACCGTCATCGCCTGAACGCTGACGAAAAGCAGCAATACTGCCACGAAAGAGAGATTCTTAAGCATGTTCATGACTCTGATTTGCTAAAGGGTCGCCTGACCTAAGAACGCCCGGTCGTGCTGAAATGGGGAAACAAAGCCGACCTCGGCCTTGATGGTAGCATTCTCGACTCCGGGATCGCAAAATGGGATAGCGCTCACCCAAAGCTAAATAGAAACTCTTCCTCTTCCATGGAATAGAGCGGCTCCGGAAAATACGACCTTTGTCAGATCGTTGAAGCAAGTCCATCTCCGCATAAGTCTTTCGAAAAAGATTAGATGCTTGATCTAAGACCAACGGTCAGATCTCTCCAAAACGCTGTTGAACCGTGCTTGCAACCTAAAAACGCGAGCGACCTACATGACTTTGATTGTCCGATGCGACTCTCTCCAATCGCTTGGCGGTACCCCTTCCCAGGTGCGAAAGGCGCGTCCAAACGAGTTCGGGTCTTCAAAGCCGAGCAAGTATGCAGCCTCATTCAATTCCAACACAGAGTTGGAGAGGTAATATCGCGCCATCTGATGTCGGGCTTCATCCAAAACCCGTTGGAAGCTGGAACCAGATTCTTTCAAGCGGCGTTGCAAGGTGCGCGGACTCATATGGAGTGTCTGTGAGATCACGTCAATCGAGGGGCGGTGGCCGGTGAGTTTGTCCTGAATAGTTCGGCGCACAAGCTCCATGAAACTATCCTCGTCCTTATACTGCCGCAACTGCTCTTCAAACTGTGGGGCAAGCAGATCGAGGAGCTCGGCATTACGAGTGACGAACGGCGCCGTCGCGTCGGAGGCGCGAAAAACGATTACATTGCGCGAGGCGCCACCGATAGCTGTGCACCCAAGATTCCGCTCAATTTGCCGCAGGTTTTCACGTTGTTGCACATACTCAACCCGAACAGGGTTGAGTTGCGTTCCGGTTCCGTGCCGAGCGAGAGAGAGCATCCATGCGAAGCAATAGTCGGTGAGTACCTGCGGCTCAGCATCGACCGCAAGCAGCCAGCGAAAACCAACAGTGAACTCCTCTTCATCGAGCTGAACGAGGATTTCTTCCGGAGCCGTCAGCTTCTTGTAGCGGGCCATATGCTCTGAAGCTGCCACGAGATTTTGTGTCGAGAGCGCCGCAATCGCCATCGGGTGAAAGCGTTCTGTCTTCGTCTCCACACCGATTTTGAGACCGATCAACGGATCGGAACTCACGCTTTCGATCGCGCGCCAGAGCGCGAACAGTTCCTCGGTGGACACAAGAACGCGCGTCTGATCGAACAGATCTCGCGGAAGGCCGGCTCTGCGCAGGACCGAGGAAATTGGAATGCCAAGCTCCTTCAATTTGAGAGCGAGGCGGCCCGGAACCCGGAAATGCTTCAGCATCGCAAGTCCTCCTCTAAAGAGCGTATCGAATTTGGGCTCGGCTCACCATGCAGGATACGCCAAATTAACCGCGAGACGCGCCAAAGTCACAAGCATACATTTTGGCGTGATTGGAAGTCATATTGGCGGACTTGGCAGGGCCGGCGGCTTATTTCCCGACTAATTTAGGAATATCGGCGTCATGCTTGCGGCGGGTTGGCCGCCGATTCCCACCCTGAGATCGACGAAAGGATCGGACATGAAGGATTTCGAAGACAACGGAGCAAAGCCAAGCTTGGACCGCCGCTCATTCCTGGGTGTCGCTGGAGCTCTCGCAGCCGGGACAATCGCCAGCGGTCTATCTCATCGCGCCAGGGCTGAGGCAAGTGCCCAGACGCCGATCAGTGGGCGACGCAAACTCGGCGCGCTCGAAGTCTCCAGCGTCGGCCTCGGCGTTCAGAACATGAGCCGCAAGTATGAGACGACCGTGCCATACCGTCCGGAGATGATCAACATCATCCGCGCCGCGTACGACCACGGCGTCACGTTCTTTGACACGGCTGAGGCGTACGGGCCCTTTGAATGCGAACGAATTCTTGGTGAGAGCATCGAACCATTCCGCAACAAGGTTGCGATTACTTCCAAGTTCGGTTGGAACATCGACCCCGAGACCGGCCGATTCCAAATGGGCCTCAACAGCAAGCCCGATCACCTCAAGCGTGCCGTCGAGGGGTCGCTCAAGCGGCTTCGCACGGACCACATTGACCTGCTCTATCAGCACCGCGTTGACCCGCAGGTTCCCATCGAAGACGTTGCAGGGGCGGTCAAAGACCTGATGTCCGAAGGCAAGGTCCTGCACTGGGGCCTTTGCGAAATGGGACCAAACACGCTTCGACGTGCCCATGCGGCGCTACCCGTCACGGCTGTGCAGAATGAGTATTCGATGCTCTGGCGCGGCCCGGAAGAGGTGATCCTCCCGCTCTGCCAAGAACTGGGTATTGGTTTTGTCCCGTGGAGCCCGCTCGGCGTGCAATTCCTGACTGGAGCCATCGATGAGAATACCCGCTTTGCGCCCGGCGATATTCGCGGCGTCGAATCGCGCTTCTCGCCGGAAAACCTGAAGCACAATCTCGAACTCGTTAAGCTCGTCTCGCAATGGGCAGATCGTAAGCATGCCGCTCCTGGCCAGATTGCCCTCGCCTGGTTGATCGCGCAGAGGCCGTGGATCGTACCGATTCCAGGCACAACGCAAATGGCGCACATGATTCAGAATGCCGGCGCCAGTTCTGTTGTACTCACTCCGGACGAGGTCAAAGAGATGAATTCCTCCTTGTCGGATATCCACGTTCAAGGGCAACGTTTGCCGGACGGCGTGCTCGCGCTTTCGGGCGTCGAGGCGCCGGCAAAGAGTTAGGAGCGAAGCGATGAAGCGTGAACGATCCGCCACGCTACTTCGAGTTCCTCCGCGAGTCAACCACACATATCGAGGGAGAGCCATGAAAGCCTTAATGTTAGGTCTGTTTCTATCAACCCTGATTGCTCCATCGTCCCACGCACAGCAACCGCCAGCCCCACCAACCGAAACGATCAAAACTGCCGCAACTCAAACGCCCGAGCAACAAGAAGTCATCAACCTCTCAAACATGAAATGGGATTGGATGGCAGACAAGAAGGTCGATTCCTTAGAGACACTCTTTGATGACAAAGCCATGTTCACTCATATGGGAGGAACCTGGGGAAAAACCCAGGAACTAGCGACGATTAAGAGCGGTGGCATCTGGTACAAAAAGGCCGTAGTTTACGCAGTTGACGCTCGCATATTTGGTAACACAGCCATCCTGCTGGAGGACATTGATTTGCAGGCAGCAGTCGGTGAGCACGAAGTCACCAATCCGTTTATGGTGACCGAGGTTTATATCAAGGAAAACAGCAAGTGGAAGCTCGCCCAACTCACGTTCTCGCATCTGCTTAGGCCGGTCAAAATGAATAGCGCTAAAAATTAGCGACAAACCTCGAGAGAGAATCTGCGGCGAAAGTTGGCGCTCGTGAGGTTTGTGAAGAGATGAGCCATGCGGGAACAAACCGTTTCAGGATGATGAGGCGAATAGATGCCTTGTTGATGATCGCCTTCGCGGTAATGTGTCTTCTGCCTGGGACCGCCAGGGCGCAGCTACGGCCAGCGAGAGAGCCGTCATCGCCAGCGGAGAAGAAGATTTTGATCGTGTATCTGTCTCGGACGAACAATACCAAAGTTATCGCTGAGATGATCCAACAGAAGGTCGGCGGGACACTCGTCGCACTTGAATTACAGGTGCCGTATCCCGCTGATTACCACGCGACCGTCGAGCAGGTGGTCCATGAGCTTGAGTCAGGCTATCTACCGCCTTTAAAGACAAAGATTGAGCACATGGAACAGTATGATGTTCTGTTTCTTGGTTTTCCGACCTGGGATATGCAGCTGCCACCGCCCGTCAAAAGCTTTCTGCACCAATACAACCTCAAGGGCAAGACCGTGATCCCTTTCAACACGAATGCCGGATACGGCTCCGGCAGCAGCTTCCAGAATGTTAAGGAACTGTGCCCTGGAAGCACGGTGCTCGAAGGTTTTTCAACCCGTGCCGGAGCGGAAAGAGATGGACAGTATCTGGTCATCCAGGGAGCCAGGGCGGTCGAAGCGGGGCAAGAAGTTGAGAACTGGCTGAAGACGATCGGAATGCTGAAGTGAACCCTGGCCGGGTTCGGCAAATGAACAGGAGATGGTCATGAAGAAGAGAGTATTAGGAAACAGCGGGCTTGAGGTGTCGGCACTGGGATTTGGCTGCATGGGACTGAGCTTCGGCTTTGGTCCCGCAACAGAAAAGCAGGAAGCCATCAAAGTCATTCGCGCCGCCTATGACGGCGGTGTGACATTCTTCGATACAGCCGAGGCGTACGGTCCTTTTCTGAACGAAGAAGTTGTTGGCGAAGCGCTGGAACCGGTCCGCGACAAAGTCGTGATCGCGACCAAGTTCGGCTTTGTGAATGGTGTTCCGACACAGGGTCTCGACAGCAGGCCGGAGCGCATCCGGCAGGTTGCAGAAGAGTCCCTGAAGCGACTGCGCAGCGAGACTATCGACCTCTTCTATCAACACCGCGTCGATCCAAACATCCCAGTTGAAGACGTTGCTGGAACTGTGAAGGATCTGATTGCGGAAGGCAAGGTCAAGCACTTTGGCATGTCGGAGGCTGGCGCCGCGAACATCCGTCGCGCGCATGCTGTGCAGCCGGTCACGGCTCTCCAGAGCGAGTATTCGTTGTGGTGGCGAGAGCCGGAGAAGGAAATTGTGCCGACACTCGAAGAACTCGGCATCGGCTTCGTTCCCTTCAGCCCATTGGGCAAGGGCTTCCTGACGGGAGCCATCTCCGACAAAACTGAATTCGACAAGACTGACTTCCGCAATATCGTTCCACGTTTCTCTGCGGAAGCCAGGAAAGCCAATCAAGCACTGGTGGATGAAGTCGGGCGAATCGCGGAACAGAAGAAGGCGACCAAGGCGCAGATCGCGCTGGCATGGCTGCTCGCTCAGAAGCCGTGGATCGTTCCCATTCCAGGTACGACCAAATTGCATCGCCTTGAGGAGAATCTTGGCGGCGCGGCCGTAGAACTGACGGCGAACGATCTGAAGGCTATCCATGACGCGATCTCCGTAATCGATGTTCAAGGAGATCGATACCCTGCTAGCTTTCAGAATCTTGTAAATCGGTAGCGACTCGAAACATAGCGAAAGATTACTGCCAGAGAAGGAATTCTATGAAGACTTGGCTTATTACAGGATGTTCGAGCGGGTTGGGGCGTAGCCTCGCGCAAGCGGTTCTTGAAGCCGGATACAAAGCCGTTGTCACCGCGCGCAACCCGGAGAAGTTGAAGGATTTGATTTCAGCCTTTCCGCAGACAGCGGTTGCCACTGCCCTGGATGTCACAAAGACGGACCAGGTTGCGGTTGCCGTCAAACTCGCGGAACAACGCTTCGGCGGAGTAGACGTATTAGTCAACAATGCGGGACACGGCTACCGCGGGGCGGTGGAGGAAGGTGACGAAAAGGAAGTCGCCGACCTCTTTGCTGCCAATTTCTTCGGAGCTGTTTCATTGATTAAGGCCGTTCTTCCCAATATGAGAGCGCGTCGCCACGGCACCATTCTGAACGTGTCTTCGATTGCCGGTCGGTTGGCCCTGCCAGGCTCTGGCTATTACTCCGCCACCAAATTCGCCATCGAAGGAATGTCCGATGCGCTACGCAAAGAGGTCGGGCCGCTCGGGATCAGAGTGGCTGTTGTTGACCCGGGTGCCTTCAGAACGGACTTTGCCGGACGCTCCCTTGAGCAGGCCAAGGCGGACATTGCTGACTATGCCGATACAGCGGGACCACGACGCAAGGAGAACGACAAGACGGATGGCACACAGCCGGGTGATCCGGCACGTGCGGCGCGCGTACTCATCAAGGTCGTCGAAGGGGAAACAGCTCCGTTCCGAATTTTGCTCGGCAGCGATGCAGTGAGGATTGTCAACGCCGAACTTGAGGCGCAGCGTCAGGAAATCGAAGACTGGAAGGAACTGAGCGTCAGCACTGACTTTCCAGCCGGCAACTAAGGTTGCATGTTTCGATGAATATGGAATTCCGAGGCGATGAAATTGACGGAGGAGAATAATGCAAAAGCGCAAGTTAGGAAAGAGTCTCGAAGTCTCTGCTCTTGGCCTCGGCTGCATGGGCATGAGCTCGGCGTATGGTCCGGCGGCCGACAAGGGCGAGATGATCAAGTTGATTCGTTCCGCCCATGATCTTGGCATTACACATTTCGATACAGCCGAAGCCTATGGGCCGTTCGCGAATGAAGAACTGGTGGGCGAGGCTCTTCAGCCGATCCGCGACAAGGTAACGATTGCCACCAAGTTCGGCTTCGACATCGATCTTGAGACCGGAGCGCGCACTGGCGGAACTAACAGCAAGCCCGAGCACATCAAGCTTGTGGCGAACGCCAGCCTGAAGCGCTTGCGGACCGATCGCATCGATCTCTTCTATCAACATCGCGTCGATCCTGGCGTGCCGATCGAGGACGTAGCAGGAGCGGTGAAGGAGTTGATCGCCGAGGGCAAGGTCAAGCACTTCGGCATGTCGGAGGCGGCCGTTCAGACCATTCGCCGCGCACACGCTGTGCAGCCGGTTACCGCCGTGCAAAGCGAGTACTCGCTGTTCTGGCGCGGTCCCGAAGCTGAACTTCTGCCGACGCTGGAGGAGCTTGGTATCGGCTTCGTGCCGTTCAGCCCGCTCGGCGCTGGCTTCCTCACGGGCAAGATCGACGAGAACACGAGGTTTGATCCCACCGACTTCCGGAACATGGTGCCCCGCTTCTCGCCCGAGGCGCGCAAGGCCAATATGGTCTTGGTCGACCTGGTCAAGGAGGTCGCAGAACGCAAAGGCGCGACGCCGGCACAAGTCGCACTCGCATGGCTGCTGGCACAGAAGCCGTGGATCGTACCGATCCCAGGAACCACCAAGCTGCATCGGCTGGAAGAAAATCTCGGCGCGGTGAATGTCGAGCTAACGAAGAATGACCTCAACCAGATCGATGAAGCCGCGTCCAGGCTAAAACTGGAGGGAGCTCGCCTTCCTGAGGCGGTGTTGAAGATGACTGGACTCTGAGTGGAGCTTTGTCGCAGGAGCCAGAAAGGGCACCATGAGGATCGTCGTAGCGATTGCGATCTCGCTCTGCATGCTCGCGTCAAGCGCGCAAAGCCAAACTTCCAGGGATCAGGGCGCCATACGAATCATGCGGAGTGGCTCCCAGCCGTCGCGCCAAGGCCCGGCAGAGAATTTCACCGGCTCGGTGCGCGTCGATCCGCTGTTTCAGGCGAATGCTCCTGCGCGGGTGTCCGGCTCTCTCGTCACGTTCGAACCGGGCGCGCGCACCGCATGGCACGTGCATCCACTCGGCCAGATCCTGATCGTGACGGCGGGCGTAGGCCGTGTGCAGCGCTGGGGCGATCCCGTGGAAGAAATCCGACAAGGGGATGTGGTCTGGATTCCGCCCGGTCAGAAGCACTGGCACGGTGCCGCTCCGAACAGTTCAATGGCACATATCGCCATCCTGGAACAGCTCGATGGCAAAGTCGTCGATTGGATGGAGAAGGTCAGCGATGCGCAGTACAGCGCACCGGTTCGCGCCGAGGATTCGAACGCCAACGCAGGTGCGAAGCCCGGGCTCTCTCAAGGGGCAATCGGCGACTTTGCCCCCAAGCTGGCCGAGCTGACGGACGACGTGCTGTACGGCGACATCTGGGAGCGCACCCAGCTATCGAAGCGTGACCGCAGCTTGGTGACTGTGGCTGCGTTGATCGCCTTGAACCGTCCAGAGCAGCTCCGGTCTCACCTCATCATGGCGCGCAACAACGGTGTGACGCAGCAAGAGTTGGTGGAGACGATCACTCATCTGGCGTTCTACTGCGGTTGGCCGAACGCAGTGAATGCCATCGGCGTTGCGAAAGAAGTTTTCGGCGAGAAGTGAGCTACGAAGGAGAAGAGTGTGCAAACGCAGGAATATCCAAAGAGCCATCTGGAATCTATGGCCCACAGGATTGCAGGGGCAAAATCCATGAGCAGAAAATATCGCAGACTTTTCGCCGCGCTTTCGCTGATGGCAGCCTTTGTGCTGACTATGGCGAGCGCACAGGAGACCAACAACAGCAATGCCCCAGCACCCTCAACCAACGCCGCAGCCCCGAAGGTCATCAACATCTGGCCTGGCGTCGCACCTGGCTCCGAGCAATGGAAGCAAAAGGAGTCCACTATTCACATGGGCCCGATGGAGAGCATCGTCAACGTGACGACGCCGACTCTGACGGTTTACTTGCCGGATCCGGCCAAGGCGACAGGCACCGCCGTCATTATCGCTCCCGGCGGAGGGTTTCTTTTCCTCGGTACGGATACGCACGAGGTTGCGGAGTGGCTCGCGGCCCGAGGCATTGCGGGATTCGTCTTGAAGTATCGGACGGCTCCTCTCGAAGGCGAGACCGAAGCGCAGTTAGGTCAGGCCGGTGGCGCGCGCTTCGGAGCCCAGGTTCGCAACTACGCCTTAATCGCTGAAGATGGGAAGTACGCCTTGGACGACGGCATTCAGGCCATTAAGGTCGTGCGTGCACACGCCGCCGAATGGGGCGTTTCTCCGGATCGCGTCGTCTTCATGGGATTTTCGGCTGGCGGAATGATCACCGAGTATACGGCCATCCAGTCGGATGTGAGCGCGCGTCCGAACTACGCTGCTCCGATTTACGGCGCCTATTTTCCTGCCGTGCCTCCGATACCGAAAGGCGTGCCGCCCTTCTTCATGGAGATGGCGGAGGACGACAATCTCGCCGGTCCCCAAATCATCAAATTCTACGACGCACTCAAAGCGGCCGGATACAAACCAGAGTTTCACCTTTATGAACACGGTGGTCATGGATGGACCATGCGTAAGCAAGGCACAACGAGCGACCACTGGCTAGAGGAATTCTACTGGTGGCTGGAAGCGCACGGGCTAACGAAGCCGAGCAAGTGATTCCTGGCTGAAACTTGCTGCAATGGTCTCAGCGATTTCGAATTGGCAGCACAACCGAACGAAAGCACCAAGGAGGAGATAAGACATGAGAACAAAAATTCTAATCACCGCTTTAGCGGTGAGCTCTCTGTTCGTCTTCCGGTCTCAAGCGCAGACAACCGACTCAGGTTTCCCGAAGGGCGAACTGTCCACCGCCAAGAATCACACGGGGAATATCTGGCTCAGTGAGTTGAGCGCCGGAGACAGTACATTCGATCCCAGTATTGCGATGGCAACCTATGATGCCGGTGCAAAGCTGGACTGGCATATCCATCCAGGCGGTCAAGTTCTACTGATCACCGAGGGCACTGGCTATTATCAGGAGCGGGGCAAGCCGGCGCGAATCGTTCACAAGGGAGATGTAATTAAATGTGCGCCGGGAGTAGAGCATTGGCACGGCGCATCACCGGGAAGCGGCTTTGCCTATATCGCGGTTACACCGACTCAAAAAGGAAAAACTGTTTGGTTGAAGCCCGTTACTGATGAAGAATACAACAGCGTTAAAAACAGTATGTTTCCGGGCTCAGCGAATTGACACCGCTGCCACCAACAGCAATGGAAACACGGACTCGAAAGGCGGGATCTTGCCAGCCACATCAATTTTTTTATGAATGTCCCAAGTGGGTGCGGAAGGGGAACTGCACCTCACCGACGGAGTCTCTAGAGCCGGGAAGTACGTGAAACTGCGCGCCGAAATGGGTGTCCTGATGCTCTCAGCAATTGCCCACGGTTGAACAACGCAGGGAACGCGTTCAACCCTGTACCGCTTCAGGTCGTCATTTGGGAGGCGCCTGGCCGAGCCGATTCTGCCAATTGACGCGTCGCTTGCCCGTGGTCCGCTCGCTCGTGTATACTTTCAGTGTTGTATGTGGTGACGGAGTTCACCCTTAACCGCTGTCCGTCAATAGACCGGACAGATGATGACTCCTGACAGGGAATCCTGTTGGGAAGTCATGTCCTAGCACGATCCCTGATCACAATCCTTGGAGTAGGAGCATGTCAGGGGAGTTGTGTGCTTTGTGGATCGGTCTGGTGTCCCTCGCGACAGCGTGCGCAGTTAGACTATGCCTGCCGCTGGCAGGATTTGCTGCCGTTGAGGGAGCAACTCCCTCGTGGTTCTTCCTTTCTGATGACTCTCCCCTGAACTTCGAAGTATTGGCGGCTTCCCGGCACGGGGCGCATGCCGCACTCTTCCAGCTTGGCGTCCGATGGGAGTCCCCCGACTCCGGCCGTGGCTGGAGGAGTGCGCGCCTTGCACATTCTTCTTTCAACTCAAGATCGTTTGCACGACCAGCCTTGGCCGAACGGGCTGCCGTGGAGAACTCTTAGGAGAATCGCGATGGGGAGCGGAATGTTTGTCGGGTTCGAGACCATCCTGGTGGCTTATGACGGTTCTCCGCAATCGCAGCACGCGCTGCAGGTTGCGCTCGCCCTCGCGAAGATGGCTTCGTCCAAAGTGCTGGTTTTTTCCGTCGTGCAGGTACCGAAGCCAGCTCCACGAGCCGAACTGAACGCCGTTCTTGACGACGGACGAGAAGGATTCGAGCGAAGTTTCGTTGCCATCCGAGAACAAGCAAAGGAGAGCGAGATTGAACTGGAAACCGAAGTTGCAGTGGGCAAGCCAGCCGACCAAATCATTTGCCGGGCCGAGACGTTTGAAGCCAGCTTGATCGTGATGGGGAGACGCGAAAGACCAGTCATGCAGCACTGGATACGTGGTTCGAGCTCGGAGCGTGTACTCCGCTACGCCCGTTGTCCCGTCATGCTGGTGCGCTAGTCAGAGGAATAGAGCGATGACGCGCACCGTGTTTTGCGTAGAAAGCGGCCTGATGGCCGGGAAAGCGAGATAACAATGTCCGAAATTGCCAAACTTGAAGCGCTCGAGATTTTGGATTCGCGGGGAAATCCCACACTGGCGGTTACTGCAACGCTCGCTGACGGGGTCAAGGCCACGGCGAAGGTGCCCTCGGGCGCGTCAACGGGGAAACGCGAAGCGGTCGAGCTACGCGACGGTGACAAGTCCCGCTATGGGGGCAAAGGCGTGCTCAAGGCAAAGGACCACGTGGAAGGTGAGATTCAAGCTGCTGTTCGGGGATTGGATGCAAACGACCAGAAGGCGCTCGATCAAAAACTTTGCGATCTGGATGGAACACGCAACAAGGGTAGATTGGGCGCAAACGCAATTCTCGGGGTTTCGCTGGCGGTCGCGCACGCGTCCGCAAAGGACCGCGGTTTACCGTTGTATGCCTCGCTCGTCAATGAGTCCGCGAATCTGCTTCCGACGCCCGGCCTCAATGTTCTCAACGGCGGACGTCACTCCGACAATAATGTCGACTTTCAGGAGTTCATGATCTCACCGGTGGGTGCCCCGTCGTTCAGCGAGGGACTGCGTGCAGCGGCCGAGACATTCCAGACTCTCAAGTCCGTTTTGCATAAGAAAGGCCTGAGCACGGCCGTTGGCGATGAGGGTGGATTCGCGCCACAACTGAAGTCGAACGAAGAGCCGATCGAACTGATTCTCGAAGCCATTCAAAAGGCCGGGTACGCACCCGGTAGAGATCTCGTCATCATGATTGATCCCGCTGCGAGCGAGTTCTTTGACGACGGCGTGTACACGTTCGGCAAATCCAACCAAGGCGGCAAGACCTCCCAGCAGATGGTTGAGCTATACAAAATGTGGCTCAAGCAATACCCCGAGATATGGTCCCTTGAAGACGGGATGGCGGAAGACGATCAGTGGGGTTGGCAACTCCTCACCAAAGAACTTGGCAACAAGATTCAACTTGTCGGAGACGACAATTTTGTTACGAACCCCAGCCTGTTCCAGAAGGGCATCAAGGACGGCATCGCCAACGCCATCCTCATCAAGCTGAATCAGATTGGCACCGTCACCGAGACACTGGATTGCATTCAGATGGCGAAGGAGAACGGTTACGGCGCCGTCATTTCGCATCGCTCCGGAGAGACCGACGATACCAGCATTGCGGATCTGGCGGTCGCTGTTGGCATGGGCCAGATCAAGACCGGCTCTGCATGCCGCGGCGAGCGAATCGCAAAGTACAACCGGCTGCTTGAAATCGAGCGCGAACTTGGTAACAAGGCCCGTTACGCGGGCGCTAGCATCTACGACTGCTGGAAGAAGACAGTGCAGGCATAACCGTAAGCGGCGTTGGAGTCCGCCGAAAACGCTCATTTGGGCAGATGACTCCTCGAAGCGAAATCACCACTTGGAGGAGTCATGCCCGACCTACAACCTGAGATCACACAAATGCGATCCCAAGAGCCACTCAACGAAAATCAGCAGAGGTATCTGAGGATCTCCTGCCAGCACATCGACAGGCTGCTCTGCGACGCCGAGAACATCCTGCACGAAGCGGCTTCCCCATCTCCGTTTCCCCGCCACCTCATCGACGTGACTCCGGCGCAAACGCGGGCGCTCGAAGACCACATCCGCCGCATCCGCGGGCAGTTGCTCCGCACGCTTGCCTGGCAGCGAATGAAACCGGAGCCGTCTGACATACCGGCTACGCGCGCATTGCTCGTCCTAATGACTTTCATCGACATCACTATCGAAGAGCTAAAGCCGAAGTACATACGCGGTTCCGGTTCCGTTTCCCAAGAGGCTGCGGATGAACTCAATGGTGTCGTTTACGAACTCAGTTCAGCAGCGCAAAGCATGGAACGCTATATTCGCCAGGAATTCGGCACCAACCTGGAGTCGCGCCTGAAAGAGCTCGAGCGCGGGGGCCACGACGTTGCTCTTCTGCTGCAAATCGAGGAGATCGTCACACGTCACGGCTTGGTGGAATTCCGTTCTCGAATTGCATCCCTTGCATCGCGTCTGGAGGATAACAACCTCGAAGTGGCGCTCTTCGGCCGCGTGAGCAGTGGAAAGTCCTCGCTGTTGAATGCGCTTCTGGGAACCAATGTTCTGCCCGTCGGAGTCAACCCGATCACTGCCGTACCGACCAGACTGTGTTACGGCAAGGAACTCCAGGCCGCTGTGGCCTATGCAAGCGGGAGAGAGGATGTCGTCTCGCTTGATGAGTTTGCGAATCTCATCACCGAGCAAGGTAATCCGGGCAACGAGCGCAGTGTCGTCCGCGCGCTTGTTGAAGTTCCAGCGCCGCGACTCAAACAAGGCATCGTGCTTGTCGATACTCCGGGACTTGGCTCCCTTGCCAAACGCGGCGCCGCCGAAACCATGGCGTATCTGCCGTCGTGCGATCTGGCGCTGTTGCTGATTGATTCCGGTAACGCGCTCAACGAGGAAGACATTGGCACGCTTCGAATTCTCTACGAGAGCGGTATTCCGCCACTCGTCCTGCTGAGTAAGTCTGACTTGCTGGCTGAGGGCGACTTGCACCGAGTCACTGGATACATCGAGGCGCAGCTGCAACGAGAACTGGGCGCGAGCATGCGCGTGCATCCGGTGAGCGCGCTGGCTCAATACTCCGTTCTTCTGGATCACTTTTTTGAGAGCGAGTTGTTTCCGCGCTTTGAGCAGGCTCGCGGCCTGCGCGAAGCATCGGTCACACGAAAGATCGGCGCACTGCGCGAATCCGTGATCGCCGCACTGGAGACAGTACTCGATCGCGGACGGCGGGCGAAGGGAACCTTGCAGACGGTCGACACGAATGAGACCGAGGCTCAGCTTCGGCGTGTGAGCGGAGAGGTCGGCGAACAAAGGGCATTTCTTGACCGCGCGTGTCTTGAGTTAGGGGAGCGTCCGGATGTGGTCCTGGAGGAACTGGCGGAAATGGTTGTAACGCGCGTTAGCTCCCGGGACACTCAAGCGATTTCGGCATTTGAATTGTCGGAATGGACCCACAAGGTAGTGCAGGAGCGGGTGGATGAGGCGCTGGCCCACAGCCGGGACATAAGCCTCAAAGCGATCCAAACGCTCCAACAGATCGCGAAACAGATGGGCCGCTCGGAAGCGCCATCACAGGAAGATGCCGAGATGTTAATGCGCGATGCGCCACGTTTCGAGATAGGCGTGATCCCCGGAAAGATCAGCCTTGCCCACTGGAAGTGGCTGGGGAACTGGATGGTTCGATTGCTGGCGAGGAATTCTCTGCGCGAGAACCTCGGTCCATCCCTTAAGCAGGAGCTTCATCAGTATGGGCGCGCACTCAGCCAGTGGAGCGAGCAGATGACGCGCAAGGTGCAGACGTTGATGAACTCTTACGCGGATGCCTATCGGGCGCAAATCAACAGGATCAGTGGCACGTCTCCCGAGGCAGTCGCGTCGCCGGAAATGGAACATGACCTTGCGCTGCTCCTTCGCAGCGGCATAACGGCAACCGAGGACGCAGAGCAGAAACGAGCCTAGAGAAAAGAAGGAGATAGAACTTGCAGAAGTACATCCTCATTGCGATTGGCGGTTCGCTCGGATCCATCGCGAGGTACTGGGTGGGCTCGACGATCGCCGGTCGCTTGGGTACGAAGTTTCCTTACGGGACCTTCGTCATCAATGTTTCGGCATGCATCGTCATCGGTTTTGCCCTGACGTTCCTGGGCAAGCGTGCCGATCTGAATCCTGCCTGGCGCTTCTTGATCCCCGTGGGTTTTGTTGGCGCCTACAGCACGTTTTCTACCTATGAGTGGGAAACTCTGTCCACTTTGCGGACAGGGGCGTTTGCCCTCGCCGCACTCTACGCATTCATCAGTCTTTTCCTGGGGCTTGCCGCAGCTTGGTGCGGCTCAATGCTCGCGGAGGTGATCTCATGAGAACCCATCGGCTGCTCGTCGCTCATCAATCCCTCGAAGAAGTCCTGCATGAATCGGGATGCTGTCTCTGCCGTTTCCTGAAGGACTTTCAAGCCATCCACTTACAGGAAGATTCTGCAAATGAGATTCGCCATCTTTGCAACTTCCACACATGGGGATTGGCTGCGGTTCAAGATGCGCCTACGGCGGCAGACATCTTCATCCGCCTCCTCGTCAACCAGGCGGTGCCTTCTCCCAAGGAGAAGCCTGCCTGCGATGTCTGTCGGAAGCTTGAGGCGGAGGAAGATCTGCGCATTCGCGAGCTCGTCACGCTATTGGGGAAACCGCAGGTCCAGCACTGGCTGAGAACGGAAGCTGTGCTTTGCGTTCCGCACGCAACCAAGTTGCGGCAAAAGGTTTCTCTCATTCTCGCGCCGCGCATCGATACCATTATTGCGAACTATCGGGACCAGCTCAATGAGGAACTGCTCCAGTTGCGCAACGATCCGGGACCCGGCCGATCCGGGTGGGGTGCGCTCGGACGAGTTGCCGAGTTTCTAGCGGCCCAACGTGGACTAAGAGCATAAGGAGGAAGCGATGCTACAAGCCGGAAAAGCTCTCAAGGTTTCAATCTATCTCAGCGAAGGCATGACCCATCACGGAATACCCACCTACTCGAGCATTATTGATTTCCTGTTCTACCGCGGCGTGTCGGGCGCAACCGTCTTAAAGGGTGTCGCCGGCTTTGGCGCCGACCACCATCTTCACACAGCAAGCACCGTTGAAATCTCGGATCATCTGCCGCTCAAAATCGAGTTCATCGAGTCGCGCGAAAAAGTCAATGAACTGCTTGGGAAGCTCGAGGAGATGTGCGGCACGGGCATGATTGAAGTGCAGGAGACCACGATCGCCAAACCTGCGCAGGGTTCGAAGCCAAAGACGGCGGCTGTTCCTGCGCACCTCAAGATCGAAGGCAAGGCCAAAATGATGCGAATCTATATCGGTGAAGCGGATAAGTGGAAAGACAAGCCGCTACACCTGGCTCTTGTCGAAGCGATGCGCGCCAATGACATTGCCGGCGTCACTGTGTACCGCGGAATCCTCGGGTATGGCGCGCACCGCCGCGTCCATAAAGACAAGCCACTGCACATGTCGCATGACAGCTCGATCATGCTTTCGGTTGTCGACACGGAAGAAAAGCTGCGGGATTTTCTTCCCATCGTTGACCAGATGGTGGAAGAAGGGCTCGTCGTCCTGTCGAACGTGGACATCATCAAGTACTCCTACCGCGCTGTTGAGGCCGGAGCGCCGGAAGCGCCCGCTGGATCCGAGATCGGTTCGGCATGAATGGAGGCTGAATTATGAAAGAGCAGTTTGAAGGGAATATGCTACGCATCCATTTCGGCGAAGGCGATAAGTGGCAGAACAAGCCACTTTACGAGGCGATCGTCGCGAAATGCAAAGAACTGGGAATGGCCGGAGCGATCGTCTACAGGGGACTCGAGGGCTATGGCTCAAGCGCGAGAATTCGCCACACCCGCGCTCTTTCACGAGACGCCCCCATCATGCTGAGCATCATCGACACGAAAGAGCAGATTGCCAAGCTTCTTCCCCATCTCGACGTAATGGTAGAGGAGGGCCTGATCGCCATGTCGGATGTTGAGGTCATCCGATACGTTCCTCAGGAAGGCGTTCGGCCAAAGGGGTAATTGCACATGCAGGAATTGAGCAGCAGTACCACCACAACGGAAGATTATGCCGGCATTCCGCCGGAGACATCCATGATCAGCGATGGCGCCTCCCGTCTTTTGCGGCTTGGCGAATTGGCTCAAGAACTTGGGGCGGAGCCTGTCGCTGAGGAGGCACGTGAACTCGCGGCGCGGGTTGCCGAAGGACGTTTCTATGTAGCCTGTGTCGGGCAGTTCAAGCGAGGCAAGTCAACCTTGCTCAACGCTCTGGTCGGCCACGACGTTGTTCCCACCGGGTTTGTTCCCGTCACAGCGGTGCCCACAGTGATCCGGTTTGCCGACACGCTTCATGCGCGCGTTCGCATGCAGGACGGGTCCTGGCACGATGTTCCTGTATCGGAGTTGAAGGAATATGTGACCGAGGAACTCAATCCCGAAAACAAAAAGGGCGTAGAAGGCGCAGAAGTCTTCGTGCCCAGCCCCTTGCTGTCTTCCGGCATGTGTTTTGTGGACACGCCTGGGTTGGGCTCGGTCTGGACTGGAAACACGGCAACCACGCAGGCGTTCATTCCGCACATCGATGCGGCCCTGGTTGTGATCGGAGCCGATCCGCCGATAGCGGGAGAGGAGTTGGTGTTGGTGGAAGCAGTCGGCAAACAAGTTCAGGATCTGATCCTGGTCATCAACAAAGCCGACCGCACCACGGATCCGGAGCGCGCGGCAGCCGCGAAGTTCACGCGGGAGATTTTGGAAAAGCGGCTGCATCGCCCGATGGGCGAGGTTTTTGAAGTGAGCGCCGCTGAACGAGCGGAAAATCGCGGTCCGGTTCGCGATTGGGATAAATTGCTGGCGAGCTTGCATCACCTCGTGGATGATTCGGGCCGAAATCTTGTTCGCGCCGCTTGCGACCGCGGTCTCCAGCGATTAAGCGAGCAGTTGCTGGTCATTATCAACGAGGACCGCGATGCTCTTCAGCGTCCAGTCGAAGAATCCGAACGGCGCATCAAGATCATGCGGGAAACCATCAGCGAGGCCGAGCGCTCCATGCGCGAACTGAATTTTCTGTTCATGGCTGAGCAGCAGCGGATTTCGGATTTCTTCGTCGACAGGCGCAAGGAATTCTATGAGCTCGCTTGGAAAGAATCCGAGAAAGAGTTTGACGAAGGCCTGCAGTCGATTCCTCGCGGCTTTGGTCCGCGCTATCGGCACCGGGTCATGCATCTCAGCACGGACTCCGCTCAATCGAAGGTCATGCCCTGGCTCAAACCCGAGCAGGAGGAAGGCGAGCGCCAGTATCGCGCCGTGGCCCTGCGATTTGTGCAGATGGGCAACAGTTTTCTGAAAAAGCTGGAGGAAGCAGGCCTCAGCGAACTGGCTCGGATGCCCCACGCGCTCGACCCGGAAAAAGGTTTGCGCGTGCGGTCGAATTTCAGTTTCGAGAAATTCCTCGGCACAGCCGATCCACCATCGCCTTTGCGCTGGCTCGCTGATGTCTTTCTGCCGCTTGTGGGTGCGCGCAAAGTCATTACGAACGAAGCTCGGGAATTTCTACAGCACCTCTTGGACACAAACAGCTCGCGTGTGCAAAACGATGTTCTCAATCGCATCCAGGAGAGCCGGGATCGCCTGGAGGTGGAGATCCGCAAATTGCTGCACGAAATCAGTCGCGTTGCCGAGCAGGCGCTTGAGCGGGCTCGAAAAGTTAAGGAAGAAGGAACTCCCGCCGTACAGGCGGCAATTGAACGGCTCGACCGGTTGGAACGGGAGGTCTCGACACTCACCTGATTCTATTCAGCGGGCGATTTGACCAGTCCGGAGCGGCAACAACGCAAGGGGGCGCCATGAAAGAGGAATTTCGGGCTCGTATGCTGCGCATTTACTTCGGGGAAAGCGATAAGTGGAAGGGCAAGGCGCTGCACGAAGCTATTGTCACTAAATGCCAGGAACTGAACATGGCGGGGGCGATCGTCTACCGCGGCATTGAAGGATATGGAACAAGTACCCGCATCCGCCATCCCAGCCCCTGGACGTTCTCGAGAGATATGCCCGTCATGCTGAGCATCATCGATCGGGAGGAGCAGATTGATAGGCTCATTCCGCATCTGGACACGATGGTCGAAGAGGGGCTGATAGCAATGTCTCAGGTCGAAGTTATCCGCTACTCACGAGATCCAGGGAAGATGCCGCAAGAGCATTAGGGATGTTTAAGGTGGGATCGTATGGCAAACGCATTGGTTGACGCGCATCGCGAGGCGCAACCGGGAAAACAGACGCTCTCGCACTTTATCGAAACACTTGGCGCGATTGCAGGCCATAGCAAAGCTGGCGATTTGACCGCCGTGCTCAATGGACTCTTCGAAAAACTATCGGCCAACCGTTTCAACCTGGCCGTATTGGGGCAGATGAAACGTGGAAAAAGCTCATTTGTCAATGCGCTGTTGGGTACGGAGATTCTTCCGACAGGAATCCTTCCGCTGACTTCAGTCATTACCAGGGTTAAATACGGTCCCTCTCCAACAGCCCTGATCCGTTTCAAGTCCGGTACCGTGGAGCCGATCGAACTGACGGCGCTGCCCCAGTACATCACCGAAGCGGCGAATCCCGGAAACCGCAAGCAGGTGGCCGCGGCTGAAGTGACCTATCCCTCGCAATTCCTCGGAATGGGGATCGACCTGATCGACACTCCGGGAATTGGGTCCACGCACTTGCACAATACCTCTACGACGGAAGATTACCTTTCTGAAGTTGATGCCGGCATCGTGGTGCTTTCTGTCGATCCGCCCATTACAGAAGTTGAATCGGAGTTTCTGAAAGAGATCCGCCGTGACGTCCCGCGCCTTCTGTTTGTGATTAACAAGATCGACATAGTGTCGGCGCGAGAAGCTGATTCCGTCGTCCGGTTTCTCGAAGGTGAACTGAAGAATCGCATTGGCGTTGACAACCCCGAACTCTTCCCCCTTTCTGCCCGTTTGGCGTTGGAAGAGCGAACACACCAGCACAATGGTTCCGCGGTAAAAAGTGGCATCGAGCGACTGGCGGAGCGCCTTCGCCAATTTGCTTCGAAGGAGAAAGAACAGGTTCTCCTTCAATCCGTTGCGCTCGACGTCTTGCGAATTGCGGGAACTTTGCGGTTTGCGGCCAGTGTGGGCGAGCGCGCCAGAGCTTTAAATGGCGAAGAGCTGGAATCGAAGAAGCGTGCCCTCGAGGCGGCGCTTGCGAGATCTGACCGGGAGATGACAGATCTCCGTCATTTGCTAAGACAGAATGTTGCGACGATCGTAGCGAGAATAGAGAGCGACCTGAAACGCCATGTCGAGTGGGCAGATGCGGCAGTGTGCCAGCATCTCCTTGAGTTCGAGAAGGCTCATCCAAATGAAACGCGGGATCAACTGGGCACTCTCCTCGACAAGTTTATTTTTGGCGTAGTAGAGTGCGTGTTTGCGGATTGGCGTGTCCAAGAGGACCAGCGGATTCAGACGGAGGTCGCAGAACTCTCCGAGCGCTTACTCGAGAGAACGAACCGGGTTCTCGAACACCTGCAGGACACGGCTGGGTTTCTTTTCGACGTGCCCATTTCGCATGTAGATTTCAAATCTTCCCTCACCGTCGAAAGCCGACTCTACTATTACACGGATCGCGTCTTCCAACATCAACTGGACAAGCTGATCTTCATCCTTCCGAAGTTCTTGCTGCGCCAGATCGTTTTTACCCGGATGCGGTCGCATATTCGCATGGAACTGGACCGCAACGCCGGCCGGCTGCGCTGCGACTATCTGGAAAGACTGGAGAAGTCGGTTGCCGCATTTGAGAAGGAGCTCAAATCGGCCGTCGCGATGGTCGCCGATAACCTCCGCTTTGTTTTGGAGCCGAAAGAGGGCAATGCGAGTTCACCGACGTCTGCTATCGCTCAGCTTGAGCCGGTAATTGCCGGCTGCAGGTCGATCATCGAGGTGCCCGTCCGCACTCCTCAACGGACTGCTTTAGAGGCTCAGGCAGGAGCCGGGCCCGAGACCTGGAATTAAGGAGGGGACGTGATTCGGGTCGCATCGCCGCGCCGACACCAGGAAGCGAGGTCTAGTCGATGATTGCCTTGTGTACTCACTGCTGGGCTGAGATCGACGACGCGCTCAATGTTTGCTCCAGCTGTGGGGAGGATCTGAACTCCGACCCCCGCACATACGAGCAGAAACTGGTTGCTGCTCTTGAGCATCCTCTTCCGGGAGCGCGGGTGCGAATCTGCTGGCTGATCGGTGAGAACAAGATTCAACCGGCCGTGCCGGACCTGATGAAAATTGCTGAGTGTGACCCGGATCTTTTCGTGCGCAGAGCAGCCTTGGAAGCGCTGGCAGTTTTGCGCGATCCCCGAGCGGTGCCGCTTTTGGAAGCAATTAGTAAGAGTGGCAACCACTTTCTTGCAGCTGTTGCCCGGAGGAGCCTGGGCACCGTCTCTTCGCCAACAGGGAAAGACTCGCCGGAACCGAAAGATCCTTTCTGCCCCGCCCGCTAGCTTGCGCCTACGGCGCAGCGCATCTCTCCCCTCGGCTCATTACCGCGGAGTTTCCAATGCCGTACGTACGAGGGACTTTTACCGGAGAAAGGGCACGCCAAATTGCAAGATCGGGCAAGGTGTCGGGCAAAGGCGTGCACTATGTGCCATGGTGGCCTGAGGAGACCTGTGAGAAAGTCGACAAGATTATATGGAGGGTCTACATGCTGGGCGACGCGGGAGAAGACTGGCATGAGTTCACCGCATACGATAGCCACGGTCAAGTGCTCGGCGTTCATCGCCTCGATGGGTATTGACAGTGGCTGGATTCAGTCGACCTCTCGCCTGCGTGACTGGTGCGCCTCGAAGATGATCATGCTGCTAAGGAATTTATGGGTCTGCTTGCGGAGGCTGTCATTGTCGCAAATATTGATGAGGCCATTTCTTGGAGAACAGGCGCGACGCCTAGCGAGGAAAGGGAGCCTGTCATCGCGCGTTCTGCATACGCATCCGTGGTGGCCGGAAGATCTCTGTGCACAGATCGAAAAAATCACGTGGGTGGTTTCCGGACTGGATGAACCGGGGGCGTGCTGGCAGAAATTTGTCGCGTACGACGCGAGCGGGAAACTGCTCGGGACTCATCGAGTCGAGGAGAAATGAGTTTGTGACGGCAATCTCTGCCGAGAAAGAGCCCTGAGGTTTCAGATGTACCGCGCCAAGCTTTATGATCCAGCCGCTCACGCATACCGAATTCGCTACGCGATTCGTTGTATTCTTCGTGACCGGCTGGTGAATGAGGGCGCCTTTAAGGTCTGCTTTGAAATGCTGGATGAGCGCGATGTGATTCGCGCCATTCTCTCGCGAGGCTTGAAGAACCACAGGCTCCGGGCCGCACTTGAGCGAAGTCATATTGTCAATCTGACTTGTTGGCTTGCCCGTTTTCCAGACCTTGCAGAGGCGTATTTCGCAGAAGAGGAGTCATCGATCGAACACTGACTCCACACAAGAGTGCAACTCCCGATGGTCAGTCATTGACGCCCGCAAGGAAGTGTGCTTTCGCGGTACGGAGGTGCATCGCATTCATCGAGAGGCGCGGACCTCATGTGTTATTCTATTGATGGTGAAGGACTCCACCCTTAAATGCCTCTGAATACGGAGGCTGATGACTCCTGCTTAAAGCGCAGGAGTCTTTTAGTTTGCTCCTGTGCTCGCACCGATCTGAAGGAGCAAAATGACAGACTATCTGGCCCTCCCGTTAGGCGAAAATGCACCCGACATTGTTACTGCAGTTGTCGAAACCGCACGCCGCAGAATTACGAAATACGACAGAAGTTCACAAACTTTTCATCCCGTTAAGCCGGTTCATTTCCCAGTTCACTATCCCGGAAACTACGGCTTCATAACGCAGACTGCCGGTATAAGCGGCGATCCTCTTGACATCCTTATGCTGGGTGACGACTCTGCCCTCCCCGGATGTGTTTGCCGTGTCCGCCCGATCGGCCTCCTGGAAATACTGGATCACGGAGTGCAATACGAGAGAATCCTTGCTTGTGTGACGGCGAATCCCCGCTTCGGCCTTTTAAGAAACTACACCGACGTGCAGGCAAATGTTCTACGAGAAATTGAGCACTTTCTTTCGATCTACAGGATCCCGAAAGGAAGAAGAGCCAGGGTTGTCGGTTGGAAAGACAGCAGATCTGCACATGAAACCATCCGCACAAATCACACGCGCTTTGTCTCGGGTAAGGCGGCAGAGTGAGTCATCGCAGCGTTTTGTCCACAGCGAGCGCTTGGTCTGCTGCACGGCAATGGCGCTCGCTGTGACGCCTTCTCTAGGCTGATACTCTCGCGGTCTTTAATGCTCCAACCGCGTTGATCCTTTGATTATTATTCCTCTGTCTGTGTGATCAGGTATCGCTCGTATCCGATCTCCTCGATCTGGTGGACCTGAGCCTCCAACCAATCGACATGCCCCTCTTCATCCCTCAGCAGTTTCACGAAAAGATCGCGGGAACCGTTGTCACCATTCTCCACGCAAACGCGAATCGTCTCGTTATAGGAAGCGACAGCCTCGTGTTCGAGCTTCAAATCGGACTCGATCATGTCTTTGACAGATCTTCCGATCGTCAGGGCCATCGGCTCCATCTTTGGAACGCCGTCGAGAAAGAGAATCCGCTCCAACAACAGTTCCGCGTGCTTCATCTCGTCGATCGATTGTCTCTTGATGTACTTTGAGTACTTCTTATATCCCCAGTTTTCGGCCATTTCTGCGTGCAGGAAGTACTGGTTGATCGCGGTCAGTTCGTCGCGCAAGGCGTGATCGAGATGCTCGATAACGATTGGGTTACCTTTCATAATTTCCTCATTCTAGCTAGATGATTAGCACCTTACTGGCAGTAGTCGCTTAACACTCTATGATGATTGTCGTTGATTGCCGTCCCAGTAAACAACCTGGAAACTGGTAGTTTTCGCTTGTAATAACAGCCAACCTACCGAGACCACCAAACGCGTATCGGGGCAGCATTCCTTCGTAACTAGCAGCGCGCATTTGTGAATCCTCATAAGGGCGATACGCGGCATAAGGGCACGAGTTCGATCCCCGCCAGAGTGCTCCTCTACATTGCCCGGAACATAACAAGAACCAGCAAGAGGAAGGCAAGCACGTAGGTGACATAAGCATTGAGACGGCCGTGATGCATGCCTGCAAGGAATCCAGCGATTCCCTGCACGGCTGCGTTTACCGGTCTTAAAAACACGCGGTCCACAATGTGTGTTTCTTCGCGTTGCCGGTGAATAGCGGTACGGAAATGCACGGCTACGGTTTGACGGGTATCTTCGGTGACGTTGGGTTGAAAGATCGCCTGAAAGATCACGCGGACCGGGTTGGAGAAGCCCGTTGCGGTATAGGTCATCTGCGGCAGAAGTCGTGGAATTCCCCCTGCCCAAAGTGGACGCCGCACCGCACTGCGCCGGCGCGTCATTCGTGCGACGACGAACCAGGCCAGGAGCAGTAGAATCGCCAGCGCCACCAGGCTGTATGACGGCGACATAGCGAAGACCACGGGGTTCTGCTCGGTACCACGGAGCATGATGACAACACCTCGGCCTGGCAACACGCCGCGGCCGGATTGCGCGCCCAAATTGTGGAACTCGTGAAGAAACGCGGGAGGAAGCTGACCGTTCTCCTGAGTCGCCGTGAAGAACGGCGGCACCAGCGAATCGGCCGCGCCAGGTACGATCAAGGGTTGCAGCGTCTGATTCAACTCCGGAATGAGATAAGTCGGCGTAACCCCGAGCACAAGGCAAAGCATGGCGAGCGCGGCCATCGGCACGATTGCGGAGGCGCGAGCTTCGGAAGCCTTCGCGGCGCCATCCGAACGAGGCAAGCCGAGAAAGCCCATCGCAAATGTCTTGACGAAGCAGGTGACCGCCAGAGCCGCAGTGAGAGCGAGGACAGCGCCGCAAAGCGCGAATACCAAGCGCAGCGGAGTCGAATTGATTTCCGCGCCCCGTAACAGCGTCTGGAGAATAAGCCATTCACTGGCAAAGCCATTGAAGGGTGGTACGGCCGAGATGGCCAGGGCGCCGATTAAGAACACGCCGGCGGTCCATGGCATAGCTCGCATCAAACCGCCCATGCGGTCGAGATCGCGGGTGCCGGCATGTTCGTCTACGGAGCCGGCTCCGAGAAACAGCAAGGCTTTGTATGTGGAGTGGTTCAACAGGTGATAGAAGGCGGCAATAAAGGCCATTCCCGATAAGAGCGGCAGACCCGAAGCAGCAAAGATGACCCCGGCTCCGAGCCCCAGGGTTGCGATTCCCATATTCTCGATGGAACTGTGGGCGAGGACTCCTTTCAGGTCGCTTTCCGTGGTTGCATAGAGAATCCCCATCAGGGCGGAGACTGTTCCAGTGAGAAGGATCACGACTCCCATGCTCACTGTCTTGGCAGGCAGGATCAAAAAATCGATTCGGATGATGCCGTACAGACCCAGATTCAGGATCACGCCAGACAGAATTGCCGAGACATTGGCTGGCGCCGCAGGATGCGCCTTAGGAAGCCATGCATTCACGGGAACCAAGCCAGCCTTGACCCCGAAGCCGAAAAAGCTCAACAGAAATGCGGCCCAGCGAAGAATCGGACCCATCCCATTTGCTGCCCCCCTGAGATCGCAGAACTGCCATGATCCCGCTCTCACCGCGAGGAATAAGAACACAAGTTCAACGGCGATGAAACCGGCCTCGCCCATGGCCAACATCAGATAGCCGGCCTGCCTCGTCCCCTCGCGCTGGTGCTCGAAATTGACCAGGAGGTAGCTTGAAAGAGACATGGCTTCCCAAGCCAGCAGGAAACCGAAGACGTCATCCTCAACGAGAATCCATGCAATCGAAGCGCACAAGACGAGATACCAGCTATTGAAAGCCTTGAGGCTGTAGTGACCAGCGTAACGCTTCATGTATCTGGCCGAAAAGACCGAACTGGCCAGAAGCACAACCGCCGCTATCAAGAGGAAGAATGCCGATATGCGGTCGAGCCGGATCGAAAGAATGCCGATAGGAGGAATCGCCCATAAGGGGCCATGAAATTCATATCCCGAGATGAGCGTGCCACCGGCAGCCCACAGCGCCAGAACTGCGGCCAACGATCCGGCCCAGGCAAGAATGATTGGGGTGTGCTTTTGGGAGACGATGACTCCCACCACGATGCCTGCGACGCAGACCAGAAAGAAGAGGCTTAAAGCTAACCCGATCGTATTCATGGAACCCCCATTGCATCTGGAGCCTCCGCCTGTGTTCATTCACTCCTCTTTGAGGAGTCTGTGAGCGGAGCGGATGAACAGCGGTGTGGGGGCGTTCCGTTCGGTTTATGTCCCTCGATAGAGGAAAAGTATTAGCAAGAGAAACGCAAGCACGTAGGTCACGTATGCGTTCAGGCGCCCATGATGCATGCCGGCAAGAAAGTTCGCGACCGACCGCACAGCCGCACCTACGGGCTCGAGGAAGATGCGGTCCACGATGTGCGTTTCCTCGCGCTGCCGGTGAATTGCCGTACGGAAATGCACGGCCACGGTTTGGCGGGTGTCTTCGGTGATGTTGGGCTGGAAGATCGCCTGGAAGATGACGCGCACCGGATTGGAGAACCCGGTCGCCGTGTAGCTCATCTGCGGCAGCAGCCGTGGAATTCCTCCGGCCCAGAGCGGGCGGCGTGCGACAGCACGGCGACGGGTCAGACGAGTCACCACGAACCATGCAAGCACCACCAGAATCACGAGAGCAACAAAACTGTAAAACGGCGATCCCGCAAAAATGACCGGATTTGCCTCGAGTCCGCGCAGCATGACAACCAGTCCGCGCCCAGGCAATAACCCTCGGCCTGATTGCGCGCCGATGTTGTGGAACTCATGCAGAAATGCCGGAGGTAACTGACCGTTGTCGGGCGTTGCTGTAAAGAACGGCTGGACCACGGCGGTCGTGATGCTGGCGCCGGCGAGCGGTTCAACGGTTCTGTTCAGCACGGGAAGAATATAGGTTGGTAGTATTCCCAGCAGCAGACAGATAACCGCCAGGAACACCAACGGAAAACGGGTCCCGGCCCGTGCCTGCAACTGCGGTTCCCACGCCCCTCTGCGTATGCCGAGGAAATTCATCGCGTAGGCCTTCACAAAGCAAGTCACAGCCAGGGCAGCGGTGAGCGCGAGAATTGCACCACAGAGAGCGAAAACGATCTTGATCGAGGTAGAGGGAAGAACTGCGCTGCGGAGCATGACCTGCAGGGTCATCCACTCGCTGACAAAGCCGTTGAACGGTGGCACCGCGGAGATCGCCAGGCATCCGACAAGGAAAATCGCGGATAAGCCTGGTAACAGGTGAGACAAGCCGCCGAGACGATTCATATCGCGCGTGCCGGTCGCCGCTTCCACATACGCCGTTCCCTGAAAGAGCAGTGTTTTGTAAATCGAGTGATTCACCATGTGATAGAGCGCCGCGGCAAGCGCGAGCGCCGCGCCAACCCATTCGCCCCAAGCGCGAAAAATGAAAAAAGCTCCCAGCCCAGCCACAATAATGCCCGCATTCTCGATCGAGCTATGGGCGAGCATCGTCTTCATGTCGCTGTCCGTCGTAGCGTAGAGGATTCCCACGATCGCCGTGATGCTTCCGACGATCAGCGCGAGCACGCCGGCTCCATAGCTGGCATGCATCAGATCGCCGTTGAGGCGGAGAATTCCATAGAAACCGAGATTCAGGGTGATGCCGGCAAACACGGGAATGAAGACGGGCGGGGCAGCCGTGTACGAGCGCGGGAGCCAGAAGTTGACGGGGACAAGACCCGCTTTCACGCCAAAACCGAAGAAGCCGAGCAGGAACGCGCCCCACAACGCACCGGGAGAAAGGGTTCCTGCCGATGCGGCGAGGGCAGCGAACGAAAGATCAGCAGCATTCCGACCGAGAATCAGGAAGGCGATTACGACGGCCAGAAAGCCGGCCTCGCTCATCGCCAGCATGATGTATCCAGCCATCTTGTCTGATTGCTCTTGCACGTCATAGTTGATGAGCAAGAAGCATAGGATCGACATGCACTCCCAACTAATCAGGAAGAGCGGAGCATCGCTGGCCACGAGGATCAGAACGACGGAGGCCATTAAAGCGAAGTACAGGATGCCGAAGCGATGCGCGGGGTAGTCAACCGCCCGCCGGTCTTTCAGGAAATTGCGCACGAATAGAGAGATCGAAAAATAAACGATCCCTGCTACCGCCAGGAACACGGACGACAGCGCATCCACCCGCAGAGTGAACTGGCCGAATCCGTCGAGCATCCAGAGAGATACGCTGTAGCTCTGGCCGTTTATCAGCACGGTTGCCGATGCAAGAACAATGAATACGGACGCAAGAACTCCCACAATCGCAACGACCAACGGAGCACGCCTTCGGCCGAACAGCGCCGAGAGGAGGATGCCAGCCGCACAAGTCGCAAAAATCAATACCAGCCATATGCCGGAGAGCGAAGCCATAACTCACGGTCTCCCTTCGGTGATCGATTCGACTTTTTTCAGAGGCTGTCGTCGGGTTGCGACAAGCAAGCCGTGAAGCACGGCCAACGGAGGAGGGGGGTTTCCGGGAACCTCCAAGTCAACCGGCAATACCGAACTGACTCCGCCTGCGCACATGAAACTCTTCCCGAACACTCCCCCATTGATGGCACAACTACCGACAGCCATCACGCGTCTTGTGGTCGGCATCGCTTCCCATGTTTTGAGCAGGGGGCCGCGCATGTTTTCGCTGACCGGTCCGACAACAAGCAGCAGATCCGCGGCGCGTGGCGTTGCCGTAAAGAAGAATCCGAGCCGGTGCATGTTATAGAAAGGATTGTTGAGTTGCTTGACCTCATGCAGGCATGCTCCGCAGTCTCCCGCATCCACTACCATGATGTGGAGCGATTTTGCGAAAGGCGCGGGCAGCATCTCTGCTTCACCCGGTTTGGCAGGCCGTCGAGTCCATTCATATCCGGAATCCCAATGCATCGGCGAAGCAGATAATTGGCAGCGCTGACAATGGATGCACTTGCCGGGGTCTACGAAAGTTGAGTGTCCGTGGGCGATGATGGCGCCCACGGGGCAGGAAGCCGCGGCAAGCTGAGCCTCTTCAAGTGAAGAAAAATCTGTGTTGATTGGACGGCCGGGAGACACACCGGGAGCCGATTCCATCGCCGCAGGGTAACGCGTCGATCGGATGCCATAGCGCAGGCCATGCCAGAACCAGAAGCTCATGCTCATTCCCCTCTAGCGGTCACACTCGGTCGCGGACAGTCCCCACGTCGCGAGAATGATCGGAAAATCCTGAAACGCGAAATTCTCTGCCGCGACATGAAATCCGAGCCAGTTATTGAACGACGGAGTCATTGCACGGTAACGCTCGACCAAGCCCTTCTCATCGAGCCTGACCCAATGAAGTGCTGCGCCCCGAGGGGCCTCCGTCCAGCCGAGCGCTGCTCCCGGACACCCTTCCTCACAAGGAACGCGTACCGGGCCGGTTTCTAACGCACCAATTGCCTCGTGCATCAACTTTGCCGATTGGGTAGCTTCCGCGAACAAGACACGCAATCGCGCGTAGCCATCACCTTCGGTTTCACAGGGGACCTCGAAGGCCAGTTGCTCGTAGCCGGTATAGGGACAGGCTTTGCGCAGATCGCAGTATTGCCCGGAGGCGCGGCCGATCGGGCCCACAAGATTCAAGTCGCGGGCGTTCTCGCCGGTGACAACCCCGACGTCCTCGAGACGGTCCAGGAAGCTGCTGCTGAAGTGCAGGCGGCGATCGAGAATGCGCAATTGCTTCTCCGCATTGTCCACGGCCAGGAGAAGACTCTCGCAATCCGAAACGTCGAAGTCGCGGCTTAACCCGCCCGGCCGGTTCAGCCCGAACAAGTACCGATGCCCGGCGAAAACGCATGAGGCGCGCAGCAGCTCTTCCTCGATGATGGCGGCATGCGCAGCGGGAACGGCCAAAGCAGTAGACGTGCAAATGGCAGCGATGGCGCCAGCGTGATGGCGCTGCCGCTCTAACTCGCACAGCACGACTCGGAGCAACCGAGCGCGCTCCGGCACCTCAACCGAGCACACGTCTTCGACTGCCTGGCAGAACGCCAGCGAGTGCGCGAAAGCCGATGTAGCTGAGAAGCGTTCGGCAAGCAGCAGGACTTCTGTGACCGTTTTGCCTTCGGCGATCTTCTCCACTGCGCGGTAGTTGTAGAAAAGGCGGGGGATTGCGCGGACGACATCCTCTCCGACTGTCTCAAGCAGGAAATGCAGGGATTCGCCGATTCCGCCTTCGTAGACCGGCCCCACAGGCATCGCGAACGAACCAGGATCGCTCACCACCAAAGTCGGCTGCCAGTCCGGATCGACTCGTCGCTCCAACTGAGGCTGGTCTGCGGAGAAGCTTTTGCGCATAGGGTCAATGCCCTCGTGCCAGATCTGGTCGTGCAACACGAAATCCCCCAAACGGGGATGCTTCTCAAATTGGATGCCGAACAGATCCTCGATCTCGCGTTCGTGCCAGTCGGCGGCGTGAACCTCAGCAACCACGCTTGGGACGGTCGTGGCCGAAAGCGGTAACGAAAGCAGAATCTCGATCCAGCCCGACGCAGGAAGAAGAAACACGTAGTGTAACTGCCATTGGTCGGACTGTTCCTCCGCGATGATGCCCCCGAGCGGGCAACCGCGGTCCCAGAAGAGGAAACTGCACACAGTCGGCAATGAGCTTGGCTGCATCAACAAGTACGAGAGCGCAAAGCCATCCTTGACTGGGTTTGGCGAAATATCATCGACGAAGCGTCCTTGAAGCGCGGCAGCAAGATCGGCCAGGCTCGTTTTGTCGCCTCCCCGGTTTTCGCTTTCGTGGATCGGTGAGGAATGGGCGCCCATCTCAGTGTCCTCCCAATTGTTGTGCGGCCAGAGTCAAGAGCGAATGCACAGGTCCAGGAATATAGACTCCCAAAACAACGACGGGCAGGGCGGCAATCACTACAGCAGTGCTGCAACTCCAGGGCACTTTCTCTACAGTGGTGGCCGGATCGGGTTCGCCGAAGATCATACTGTTGATCTGGAGGAAGATTGCGACGAATGCGATGACGATCAGGATCGCTAGAACGATAACCGCAATATTGTGACCGGACTGAAGTCCCGCCGAAAGAATCTGGAATTCGCTCAAGAAGATGGGAAATGGGGGGGCGCCGGCGATGGCCAGCGAAGAAAGCAGCAGGGCGCTAGCGACAAAGGGTGACAGCCTGAACAAACCGCGCACATCCTTGATCTGGCGGGTTTCAAGCGACAGCAGCACCATGCCAGCCGTATAGAAGCAGAGCGACTTCGTAATGGAGTGATTCAACATTTGCATGACCGCCCCGGACGCTCCCGCGCGGGTCGCGAATCCCGCGCCAGTCAAGATGATGCCCATGTGCTCGACCGTCGAATAAGCGAACATGCGCTTGTAGTCGCGGACCTGAAGGAGCAAAAACGCGGCAATCCCAACGGAGAAGAGGCCGATGACGACCATCCAGTTTCCGATCCGTGCTTCCGGCGACGCAAGGATGATGGACAGCAGCCGCAGGATCGCGTAGAGCGGCACTGTGGTTTTGATCCCTGACAGCACGGCGCAGACTGGGGTCGGGGCCTGGCTGTGGGCGTCCGGAAGCCAGGTGTGCATTGGGGCGAGGCCGGTCTTTGCACCGAACCCAACAAACACCAGCAGGAACGAAAGTTTCAGCAGGTTCGGCGGCATGCTGGACGCCATTGCTTGGAGTCCCTGCCATGTCTCCAATGTCCCGCCTCCGGCGGTCCGATACGCCCAATAGAGTACAAAGAATCCGAAGAGCGAGATCGGCGCTCCCATGAGCGTCAGGATCGCGTATTTCCAGGCCGCCTCGAGGGCGCTGGGCGTACCCTCAAACCCGACCAGCAAAATGGCGAACAGCGTGATTAGCTCTACGCCCACCCACACCAAATTCGGACTGGCGAATGCGGGCACCACAAGGAGGGCGAACGCAAAGAGATTGTAATTGCAGTACAACCACCATCGCAGCCCCGGCTGCTGGCTGCCGTGGCGCATGTAGCCGCCAGCAAAAATCGCCGCCACAGTGCATACGAAGCTGACCAGCAGGATCACGAGCGCGCTCAAGCCGTCCACTTCAAGCCAGCCGGGAATCCCAATGGCGCGGCCGTACCGGAGAACTTGTGCAGCGATGGCAATGCCCAAGGCGAAGCTGGCCGCAAGACACACAACCGTGATACCCCAGGCAATTCTCCGGAATGGCTTGATCCAACAGAGCAAAGCTGCGAGCAGCGGGAGAGAAACAGCAACCATTATCGCCATGATCGAGGCTCCTCTCTCAGCTCGCTCATGGCGGCCACGTCGGTTGTTCCCATCGTCTGCGTGATGTTTCGCGTGAGCACTCCGATGACGACCGCAATAAGAATTACGTCAATGGCAATCGCTAGTTCGGCAATCAGGGGGAGGTCAGGCGCGAGTGCAATGCCGGTAAAGAAGGCGCCGTTTTCCATGGCCAGGATGCCGATCAACTGAGGAATCGCTTCGCGGCGCGCGATCAGGGTGTACGCGCCGATAAGAATTCCTGCAAGTCCGATCGGCAGGTTGGTACGAACCACTGGATCTGTTGAGGTTCCGGTGACCGGACTGAGGAAGAACTCCGCCGCGATCGCCAGCATGAGTGCAATCAGCAGGGATGTCGGGATGTTGATCACCTGGTTGATCTCGCGGCGTTCATAGAGCTCGCCAGGCAACATGCGCCTGAGCACCCACGGAATCGCGATCGCCTTAGCCAAGATTGTGATGACGCCAAGGGCCAGAAGATGGATCGATCCGCGTCCTATCCCAATCAGTAGCGCCGAAGCGGCCAGAAAGACCGACTGCACGATGAAGAACCGCATCACGCCCTGCACCTGGCGCGTGGCCACCATAGCGAAAGCCGTGAGCAGAATCAGCCCCGCGGTCAAGGCGTTGAGCCCTTCGATCAATTGCATCTGAGCGCTCACCACTGCCTTCTCCTTTCTAGGCAATCGAGATTGAAAAAATGCTGGCAATCATCGCCGCAACGGAAATGATGAACGCGGCTCCAAGGAATTCACTGATGCGAAAGAGACGCAACTTGGCGAGCGAAGATTCGATAATTACCAGAAGCACAGTGAAGAAGAGGATCTTGATGCAGATCAACGGAATTGCAAGCAGGATGTGCTGGAACTGCTGGTCGCTGGCTAGGCCCCAGGGCGCGAACAGAACATTCAGGAAAATGCAGGTCAGCACCATGAGCTTCATCTGCCCGCCCCACTTCATCAACGCAGCTCCACGTCCGGAGTATTCCAGTCCCTTGGATTCATCGATCATGGCCAACTCGAAGTGTCCGCTTGGATTGTCCACGGGGATCTTTCCGCCTTCAGCCAGAATGATCATCAGGAAAGCGATCAACAGCAGAATGTGGGCAGGAGAAAAGAAAGCGGCTGGGCTCGCTATCCACTTCTTTTGCACGATGTACGGTATGGTGGAGTGCGCGACAAACGAAACGGTAAAGAAAACGATCATGAAGACCGGTTCCACCAGGAATCCCACCATGCGTGTGCGGCTTGCTCCCATGGGTCCGTAGGGATTCCCCGTGTCGACTGCGGCGAGCGCAGCGAAGAAGCCGCCGAGACCGAGGAAGAAACCACCTGCAAGCATGTCTCCCATGAACGCGAATGCGAGTGGATAGTCGGTCAGCACCGGAATCAGACTCGCAACGAAGAGTGGCACCACGAAGACGAGGTAAGGCGTGATACGAAAGATCCACGTCGTCTCCGAGGAGATCACTTCATCCTTATGGAAGAGCTTCCAGAGATCCCGATAGGGCTGGAATATGCTTGGACCGCGCCTGCTCTGGATGATTTCTTTGAGCCGGGAAAGCACGCCGGCATAGAGGGGCGCTAAGCCGATGACGAACAGAAGCTGAATGAGGTTGTACAAGACAGTCCGTATCATCTGAATCCTCAGTCGAATCAGGCTGTAGGCGTTTCCACTGCAGCAGTGGAGCGCAGAAAAATCACACTATGGTCGTGGAAGCAACAGAACAGAGCAGGCGGGGCGCATAGAGCCTCGTGCGCGAATCTTGCCCGAACGGCAAAGATGGAGAGATTTGAGCGGGAGGATAGGATTCTCTTGGTGAACCCTTGCACAATCTTCTTCACGGCATGACTCCCTTCAGAGTAGGAATCATTAGCCGTAACGGCGGTTAGAGGTGGAGTTCCATCACCCTATCCGAAATTGTGATGCTAATATATTGAACCCTCAGACTTTCCCTGTCAAGGAAGCCCGCCCAGCAACAGAGCTATGGCCCCAAATTGCCCCCGTGCCAACTTGACTGTGGCTTCTGCGAGCAAATCGGATTCAGCCACAGCGAAGCCACCCAAGATTGACATGGCCCTCATTTACCGGGAATACTGATTAAAAGCGGGTGTTGGAGTCCACTCAGACAGCCCTTCCCCAAAGGGCAGATGACTCCTACGAGTCTTGAACTCGGAGGAGTTGTCTGTGCCTGCTGACCCGCTAATCCGTCCTGTGCACCGTTCCAACGTGCGGAGCCAAGAAAAATCAGAGTTAAACCCCGCCCTTGAGCAGCAGTCGGAACAGTGGGTCCGCAGCATCTTGCTCGGTGGATATGAAGCGTCGACGGAAGGCGACGGCGCATGCGCGCCCGAATTCTTCGCTGATTTGAACCTCGATCAGGTTGTCGACTCCATAACGGACGGACGCGACGAATATAACCTGAAGCCCTTCTTCTACCTCCCGCTGAGGCGCCCGGAGACGGTCCGCTATCGACAGGATGTTTTCCGGGACCTCGAAAATCCGGAGATATTGCAGCTTGTGCGGTCGTTTGCCGAAAGCATGAGGCTCATGCGTGCTCATCTCGCTCGCGGCGAGAAGCGCTACTACAAGCTCCCAAAGCAGGCATCCTTCCTCGACGCCGTTGAGACTTACTGCGGCGCAACAGCGACACTCTCGCAGGGGCTGGCCGCCGTCGGCCCGAATTCGGAGGGCTTCCAGGAATTCCTTGATTTTCTGATCCGCTATTCCGCCTCGGAAGATTTCACGGCTCTGGCTGGAGAAACCGAAACAATCAGAGCAGATCTCCACAAGATTAAATACTCGCTTCATATCCAGTCGGCGCGGGTGACTGTTGATCGAAACGATATGGAAGGTGACTACAGCCAGGAAGTGCTCCAGACGTTCGAGAAGTTCCGGCAAGCGGATCCGCGAAGCCATCGGTTCAAGATTTCTGGGTCAAGCGAAATGAATCACATCGAAGCGCAAATCCTCGATCTGGTCGCCAAGCTTCACCCAGAGATATTTGCTCATTTCGACGAATACTGCAGCCGGTTTCACGGCTACTGCCATGAAGTAATCGCCAGGTTCGACCGCGAGGTGCAGTTTTACCTTGCTTATCTTGAACAGATGGAGCGAGTGAGAAAGGCCGGGCTCTCGTTCTGCTATCCGGAAGTCACAAACCAATCCAAAGAAATTCGGGCGGTTGATACCTATGATCTCGCGCTTGCCAATCAATTGATTCGCGCGCGCAAGGACGTGATCACGAACAGCTTCTACCTGAAGGAACCGGAACGTATCATCGTCGTTTCCGGACCGAATCAGGGCGGGAAGACCACCTTCGCCCGGACATTCGGACAGTTCCACTACCTGGGTGCTCTCGGTTGTCCTGTGCCGGGCGGCTTGGCAAAACTGTTCCTATTTGACAGCATGTTCACCCACTTCGAGAAAGAAGAGGACCTTCAGAATCTGCGAGGAAAACTCGAGGACGAGTTGGTCCGCATCCACGAAATTCTCGAAACGGCGACGACGAACAGCATCCTGATCATGAACGAGAGCTTTCTGTCCACGACATTGAACGATGCACTCTTTCTCAGCCGGGAAGTGATGGAACGGATCACGGCTCTCAGCATGTTGTGTGTAACCGTCACTTTTCTTGATGAACTGGCTTCCTTCAACGAAACGACCGTGAGCATGATCAGCACGGTAAATCCCGACGACCCGCAACAGCGGACATTTAAGGTGATCCGGACGCCAGCCGATGGGCTTGCCTATGCGGCGGCCATCGCCGAGAAATATCACCTGACCTACGATGCAGTGAAAGAGCGTGTTACTGCGAAACATAGCGAAAGGAGCCAGTCATGAAGGTCTTTCTCATGTTCCGCGATCGTGACTTCAACCTGGAAGGGGCCACACCGGCGAATGCGGAGGAACTCATTCAGGATCTCGAGTTAAACGCCCTTTTTAAGGGCATGACTGGAAACGATAAGTTCTTGTTCGAGGTGGCCAAGAGCGCCGTGCTCGCAACGCTCAGGGATCGGGGAACGATCCTCTACCGGCAGGAGATTCTTGCCGATTGTCTGGAGTACCCGGAAATTGCAAGGGAGCTTTACGCTATTTCTGTCGAAGCAATTGAGCGAGAGAACCACATCTGGGGTTGGTTTTCGTTCTCCTCGCCGGATTCTCTTCTTCATCGATCCATTGAGTCCCTTGGCTTGTTCCTCGCGTCTCTCGAGCGGTTAAGAAAACTGTCCGATGAGCACGGGGCGAAATTCCACTCCGAAGGCTTCAAATGGTTTTTCGCCATGATTACCCAGGAACTCGACGATGCCTACCTACAGGTCGTGAGAAATCATCTTGAGAGGCTTCGATTTCCGAACGGCATTTTAATGACCGCTAATCTTGGTTCTGATTTTCGGGGCGCCGATTACATTCTCCATAGATTGGACGTAAGAAAGCTGCGCTGGTTTGAGCAGGTCCAGGAGTGGGTCGCCCAGATTGCGGGCAAGAATGGCTCGGGCTTCTCGTTTGAAGTCGACCCGCGCGACGAGGCCGGCTTCAGGGCATTGGAGGCGCTGAGGACCGAAGGGATTATCCATGTGGCGACTGCTTTGGCGCAATCGAGCGATCACATCCTGAGTTTCTTCAAAGCACTGCAGTTGGAACTCGGCTTCTATATTGCCTGTCTTAACCTGAAGGAAAAGCTTGCCGCTAAGAGCGAGCCGGTCTGCCGGCCGGATCCCTTGCCGAAAAGAGAGGGAGGGATTCGATGCCAGGGACTTTATGACGTCTGTTTGAGCCTGAACACAGCGGATCGGGTCGTTGGAAATGACATCGCTGGCGATAACAAGGGGCTGGTAGTGATCACGGGTGCGAACCGCGGCGGCAAGTCAACCCTATTGCGGAGTGTGGGGCTCGCTCAACTCATGATGCAGTGCGGCATGTTCGTACCCGCTCAGGCATTTGAAGGGAATATCTGCCAAGGCGTCTTTACGCACTTCAAGCGTGAAGAAGATGCCGGCATGAAGAGCGGCAAACTGGACGAAGAGCTCAGCCGAATGAGCACGATCGTGGAACGAATCACGCCCGGGTGTGTGCTCCTCCTCAATGAATCGTTCGCTTCGACCAATGAACGGGAAGGTTCGGAGATCGCTAGGCAGATCGTGCGTGCGCTCCTCGAAACAAAGGTCAAAGTCTTTTATGTGACACACATGTTCGATCTCGCCCAAGGCTTCTATCACGATCGCCTGGATTCATTTCTCTTTCTTCGCGCGGAGAGGCTCGACGATGGCGCTCGCACCTTCCGCCTCCTGGAAGGCGAACCCCTGCCCACCAGCTTCGGCAAGGACCTATACCGGCGGATATTCGAGCCGGATCACGTTGCCGTCGCCGGAGCAGAAGGATCGTGAGGCTGAGCGCGGCGGGTTCTCCCGATCACTTTAGGGAACAAGGTAGAACGGGTCGGGATACTTCACGTTGAATTCGGCCTCGGACGCGCTCTTTAGATCGCTCCACTGGTCGCCCACGTTCAACGCCAGCGTGTACCCATCCGCAACCAATTGCCTGCGAGTCTTCGCCTTGAAGACGCCGATCGTCCCCGTCCACTGCGCGGGCCGCAGGTACAGCCGCTCCCAGTGGTCGATACCCTCCGCGCGCAGGTTCCGCTCCGTTGCGCCGCGCTCTGCTTCAGCGCGGCCGGAAATGAAGATCACCTTCACGTTCAGCCGCTGCGCCTCTTTGTACAGCCGCAGCGTGCCGGGTATCACCGGCGCCTTTGCCGACTGGACCCACGCGTCGAACGCCGCCTCTTGGTAGCCGAAACCCGCCTCGACCATCTCGGGATAATTCGAGAGCGTGGTCTCGTCGATGTCGAGGATCAGCACCAGCTTCTCGCTGGCCTTGCGCCGCGCCGCGCGTTCGCGCAGAAAGCCGATGGCGCGATCGGCTTGCGCATCCAGATCCTTCGCGTAGCAGCCGCACTTGCAGGTGCATTTGTGATACTGCTGCAGCTCGGCCTTGAGCGTATCCAGGTTTTCAATCCGCTCCGCCGCACCGTTGGCACTGAACACAGGCCGCGCCTGCTGCGCCATGGCACCGCCCGAGGCAAGCAAAAGAACAACCGCCGGAAAAATTCTCCGCTTTCTCAAAATCGCACTCCTCGTCTCCGATCCAGGAATTAAATCTGCACGGCCGCTCGCGATTACTATTTTCCATTCTCTCAGGGCCAACCTGTTTCAGCATCCAACGCCCGACGCGAGCAAATTCCGCCGGAGGTGCTGCGACGGCGGTCACAGCAAGTCCCATGTACGTCTCCTAGAATTGCAATGAGCTGTCCGGTTGTTTTGTGACAAGGAGATGCGACAACAGCGTCACGGGTCAGCAATGAGATAGAGGCAGGTTTGACCGCCATCGCGGCTTGCCTCCTCCATTTCGATAGCCCTGACGGCCATGGAGTTGGCCCTAAAGGTGCCAAGCCGCCCCGGAATACCTCGCACAGAGACTTCCGGCGCCGAGGATTTCCCAGAAGGTGGTCTTCGGCCAACTGAACAGAGGAGCGGAACTCCAGATGCTAACGCATGAAATCGAAGAAATGTGCGTCGTCGCCAAAGGGCCGAACCACGGCCCAGCGCCGATTCCACAAGAAGGACGTTGGACCAAGGCCAAGGAAGTGTCCGATATTTCCGGCCTCACCCACGGTGTAGGCTGGTGTGCACCCCAACAAGGCGCGTGCAAGCTCACCTTAAATGTCAAAAACGGCGTCATCAAGGAAGCACTGATCGAAACCATCGGCTGCACGGGAATGACCCACTCGGCGGCCATGGCGGCCGAGATCCTGCCCGGCAAGACCATCCTTGAAGCCCTCAACACCGACCTCGTCTGCGACGCGATCAACGTCGCAATACGCGAGCTGTTTTTGCAGATCGTCTATGGCCGCAGCCAGACCGCATTCTCCGAGGGCGGCCTTCCTATCGGCGCTGGGCTCGAGGATCTTGGCAAGGGTCTGCGCAGTGTGACCGGAACGTTTTACAGCACCGCCGAAAAAGGCCCGCGGTATCTTGAGCTGGCCGAAGGCTACGTGACCGAACTGGCGCTTGATGAGGACAACGAGATCATTGGGTACAAGTTCGTGAAGCTCGGTCCCATGATGGATGCAATCTCGAAGGGCGTCGATCCGGCAACCGCTCTGGCCAAGGCGACCGGCACCTATGGCCGCTATGACGAGGCCGTGAAAATCATTAACCCCCGCAAGGAATAAGGAGCAGATTATGGCAGTGTTTGAAGGATACGAAAGACGAATTGCCCCGGTCAGCTCGTACCTTGCAGCCAACGGCATTGGGTCGCTGGAGGCGGCAGAGAAGATCTGCCTGGACAAGGGCATCGATGTTCGCAAGATCGTCAAGGACGTTCAGCCCATCTCGTTTGAAAACGCCGGCTGGGCGTACCTGGTCGGTTCTGCGGTCGCCATCAAGAGGGGTCAGACTAAAGCGGCGGAGATTGCCGAAACACTCGGCGCCGGGCTACAGGCATTCTGCATCCCGGGCTCTGTTGCTGACGATCGCAAGGTCGGGCTCGGCCACGGCAACCTGGCAGCGATGCTGCTGCGCGAGGAGACAGAGTGCTTCGCCTTCTGCGCGGGACATGAATCCTTTGCCGCCGCAGAGGGTGCGCTCGGACTGGCCCGTTCGGCCAACAAGGCGCGCAAAAAGCCGCTGCGCGTGATTCTGAACGGCCTTGGCAAGGATGCGGCTATGATCATCTCGCGCGTATGCGGATTCACCTACGTGCAGACCGAATTCGACTACGTCACCGGCAAGCTGAAGATCGTTCGCGAGAAGGCGTATTCGAAGGGTGATAAGGCCAAGGTGCGCTGCTACGGCGCCGACGACGTTCGCGAGGGCGTGGCTATCATGCATCACGAGAAGGTTGACATCGCAATCACCGGCAACTCGACTAATCCCACGCGGTTCCAGCATCCCGTGATGGCCATCTACAAGAAGGAGCGGCTGCTCGAAGGGAAGAAGTTCTTCTCGGTCGCTTCGGGCGGCGGCACGGGCCGCACGCTCCATCCCGATAACATGGCTGCCGGCCCGGCCTCCTACGGCATGACGGATACCATGGGCCGGATGCACTCGGATGCGCAGTTCGCCGGTTCGTCGTCAGTGCCTGCTCACGTCGAGATGATGGGGCTAATCGGCATGGGCAACAACCCGATGGTCGGCGCATCGGTCTCCGTTGCCGTCGCCGTCGAACACGCCATGAATCCGGTAGCGCATCCCGTGGCGGCGTAGTCCTTGATTGACTGCACTAATGACTGTGGCGTGCTGGTGTTCTCTTCACCGAAACTGGGAAAAGAGCCCTGGCACGCCACATTTGTACTACGTCAGTGCTTGCCAGCGACGGAAGCCACCGATTGCGCCTGCTTCTGAAGCTGCGATACGTCCCTCACCGCGATAAGCTGGCATGATCGAGATCCTACAGCGTCCTGCGAGACGGTTCTTAACCGGAGAACATGTGTTCGTGCACTGGCATCGATCCAACACTAAGAAAACGATCGAAGACCTCGTATTCTTTCCGCCCTCAAACCTTCGCCCTAGGTTCACGCTTTCTCATTCCAATCTCTTGCCTAACAACTCATGGAAGTAAGACATCAAACGTGTAACAGGTAGCGTCTCCGCGACTGCGCGCATAGGCTGCATAGCAGGGTTGAAAATAGCCCTTGAACCTCGTGCTCCTGACACGCATGGTGGACGTTCCGCGCAGTCGATTCAATCGCGACCCATCTCGTTCTCCCGCGGAAGACCGGTTAAGTCTGCTGCCGTTGGTACTTCACTGTGCCGCGAGAGCCTTCGCTCAGTCCGCATGGCTTCCGACACGGCTCGAGGTAGGCGCAACATTGTATTTTGGTTACCCGTATGTTAGATTCTAATCGGCGACGGAATCCGCCATTAACCGCTACCCGAAATGGGCTGGCTGATGACTCCTGCGAATGCGCAGGGGTTTTTCTTTTGCTCCTGCGCCGCACTGGCAAAGGGGCACAATGACAGATTATCTCGATCTCCCCATCGGCGAGAATGCGCCGGACGTGGTCACAGCTGTCATCGAAATTCCTCTGGACAGCGTCAACAAATACGAGTTCGACAAGACGTTGCATGTTTTCCGTCTCGATCGAAATCTGCATTCTCCTGTCCATTACCCAGGCGATTACGGATTCATCCCCCAGACCCTGGCGCAGGACGGCGATCCTCTCGACATTCTGATTCTGGGCGACACGCCAACCTTCCCCGGTTGTATCTATCACGCCCGTCCGATCGGCCTGTTCGAAATGCTCGATCAGGGCATCCCCGATGAAAAGGTTCTCGCCTACGCGACAGGCAATCCGCGGTTCAGCGGGATCGCGAACTACACCGACATTCAGCAACATGTTCTCCGAGAGATCGAACACTTTTTCGCTGTCTACAAAGACCTGGAAGGCAAGCGCACAAAGGTTCTGGGTTGGAAGGATCGCGACGCCGCACTGGCATGCGTTGAATCCAGCCACCAACGCTACACGCAAAAATCGGCGACTTAATTCCGCTGATCAAAGCCAAAAAATACTTACCGTCACGCTTTTATGACTATTAACGCTGCGACTGAACCATTTCTGCACGGAAGGAGATTCATGTCTACTGACTATCGCAACTTTCTTGCCCTCTCTTATGAGGAACTGGAGGATCTTAACCTTCAGGCCAAAGCCGACCGCAGCAATCGCTTGTCAGCAGACGAGATCCGCGAAAAGCGGTTGAAATATCTAACTGACGAAAAACGCATCAAGGCCGTCACAGTTCTCTTTAGCGATCTCGAAGGCCGGCTTCATCTGCTCGATTATGACAAGAAGTTCTTGCTGACTTCCCATGAGAACCTCACATTCGATGGCTCGTCAATTCGCGGTTTCACCGCTCAGAAAGAGAGTGACCTCCGTCTGGGTATAGATTGGGGCGCGTTCTACTGGGTTCCCGCCGATGTCTTTGGGACTGGCAAAGTGGTTGTCTTCGGCAATGTCATTGACAAGGACGGCACACCCTACTCGGGCGACCTGCGCGGCGTACTCAAGAACTACGCAGACAAACTCTTCAAGGAAAAGCAGTACACGCTGAATGCCGCTACCGAGATAGAGGGCTTCCTGTTCGCTGGAACAGATGCCGAACAGAAATACCACGAAACAGGCAAGTTCGAGTTCATCTCAACTGGGGGCTATTTCCACTCACTCCCGCTGGACCCTCTGCGCCAGTTCATCGATACCTCGGCCGAAGTGCAGCGAGCCATGGGCTTCCAGAACGAGAAGGATCATCCCGAGGTGGCGCCCAGCCAGTTTGAGATCAACTATGGCTACGCCGAAGCCGTGGGTGCCGCAGACCAGATCCAACTCTACAAACTGCTTTCCCGTCAGATCGCCACTAACATGGGCTTCACTGCAAGCTTTCTTCCTAAGCCAATTGTGGGCGTGAACGGCAGTGGCATGCACACGAACGTCTCTGTCTCCAAAGGCAAGACGAATCTCTTCTGGGATGAGAAAGGTGAGGAGCAACTGTCGAAGTTCGGCTGGCAGTTCCTGGATCGCATCCTGACCCACGCGCTCGATCTTTGTCTGGTCTTCAACTCCAGCGTGAACGCCTACCGGCGCCTCGACCCTCACTTCGAGGCTCCGAACCAGATTCGCGCCTCGGCTGTCGATCGTGGCGCTATGATTCGTGTGCCGATCGGCAACCATCGCTCCATGAGAACCGAGGTGCGTGCGGTTGCGCCGGATGCGAACCCTTATTTGGCGCTTTACGGCATCTTCAGGACTGGCATCGACGGCGACATCTCCAAGGCCAAGGATTTGCGCGCCGGCGGCCGATACCTACCCGACAACATTCAGAAGGCGATCGATGATTTCAAGGCGTCGAAGTGGATCGGAGAAATTCTCGGGGCCGACGTGCAGGGCCGTTATGTCGATCTGAAGCAGACGGCGGCCTACCGTTCCCCGCGTGAACTTGGCACCATCGTCAAAGGGTCCGAAGTGCAATTCCATCACGCCGTCTACAACCAGTCGCTGTGGAACCTGTTCTAAACAGACAGAGCCATACTGGCGATCGCCATCCTAAATTGAGCTGGACAGACATTTCGCGAAGAACGACATGTCTGTCCATGTTCTTTATACGATGTCCAGCTGAATGCCGATAACGGTTAATAGCCCGCCACCAATGACCAGGACGATCACCCAGCGCAGCATGCGGCCGTAAAGGACCTTTGCCAGCGCAATTCCAAGCAGAGCCAAGGCAATCAATGCAGCCACGACCGAGGTCCACGGATGGCGTGGAAACGCAGCAGCGATCACTAGCGGACCTAAAGCTCCCAGAAAGGCCGCGCCGCTCGAAAATAGAGTGGCAAATCCCGCCTCTCGAAGAGCGGAGCGGCCGAGGTAGCCAACCGCCAGCTTCCCATGCGTAAGAAGCGACAATTCCCGTTCGGCATGAACAAGCTCTTGCCGAAACTCCGCGTATTTCGACACGAAATAGACAAAGGCGCCCGAGAAAAATGCAACCCCCGCGACTCTGAATGCAATGGAGAGAGTCACGTGTGGCTGATTGCTAGTCAATGAGCTGGCAGTCAGGGTCAAAGCAGTGAGTACTCCATCCGTTAAGCCCATGGTTACGGGCAGCAAAACTTTCCTTTCGATGCTTCGCCAAGGAATTCTCATCGGCTTCGCTTGATGCGGTCGATCACGCGCGTGCCTGCCACCAGCTCGTCGATGCTGTGCACAACGGCCCCGGTCTTTTCGATAGACTCTACGATCGCCTCATAATCGAGGTTGTCTCCGGCGATCGTGACGTCCATACCCACGGTCTCGGTATCGATGCCGGTCACGGTGATGTTCACACCCTCGACTCCAGAAAGTCCTTCGATGGCCTGTCCGATTTCCAGAACGGTGGGGCGTTTGAGCGCCTTATCGACATCCAGCAGTAGTCTACGGATATTCATATTTCATTCTCGCCAAGTTCGTTTGATGCGATGGATACTGAGGGTGTTATTGCATTCTTCCATCTGCAGGAGCAACCTGCTGTCCTCTCCGTCTTTCTCCCCATTGAGCTATCCAAATGACTGCTTGAAGGACCTAGGAACTACCATGGCGAGGTATATTTCCCATGGCACTCGCAGGTCAGCGCATTCGATCCTGGTTCGAATTGGGCAAGCCACTTCTCAAAGTCAAGCTGGTCCTTTCCGGTTTGCAGCGCGCGCTGAGGGTTCAATCGAATCCATTCAGCTTTCTTTCTGCTGAGCCAGAGGAAGAACGGTGTCAGCATCGTGTATGGGTAGAGACTCCGGTCAAGATCGCGCATCTGCTCCGGTGTCATCCCGTGATCGCGTGCGTAAGCAGCGTAACGACTCTGAAAACTGCCACTCGATCGCATCCGAAAACGCGGCATGACTGCCTTTTGTGCAAAGTGCGCAAAGAGTGTCCGTCCTGTCTGGTACGAAATGACTGGGAATCCAGTCTTAGCATTCCCATGGCAGGCCGGTCTTCCCGAAATGGCCGTAGTTCGTTGTTTGGCGATAGATCGGTTGCAATAGAGATAGGCGCTCGATGATCGCCGCGGGCCGGAAATCGAATCTCTTCACGAACTCAATAGCTACCCTTGCATCGCCCGTACCGAATGTGTCCACCTTGATCGAAATCGGTTGAGCGACACCAATCGCGTAAGCAACCTGAATCTCGGCCTTTGTTGCAATTTCCTCCGTGATCACCTGGCGGGCGACGTACCGGCAAAAGTAAGCTGCGCTGCGGTCAACCTTCGATGGGTCCTTGCCGCTAAATGCTCCTCCACCATGATGGGCTGCGCCACCATAGGTGTCGGCAATGATCTTCCGGCCGGTCACGCCACAGTCGGCGGCGGGACCGCCTAGGACGAAGCTTCCTGTTGGATTGACATGGAATCGAATCTCACCGTTGAACCAGGTCCCGAGGACGCGCGGCGCAAGAATATTCCGAATGTACTCAGCAATCTGTTCCCGGCTTACATCGGGCGTATGTTGAGTTGAGACGAGCACGTCCGTTACAACGACAGGCTTGTTCCCTTCGTACAGAACGGAAACCTGCGATTTTGCATCGGGACGAATCCACGGGAACACTCCGCCTTTCCGATCTTCGGCAAGTCCCTTGGTCAACTGGTGCGCCAGCGAAATGGGCAGCGGCATGAATTCCGGTGTCTCTTTGCAGGCAAACCCGAACATGATTCCCTGGTCGCCGGCGCCTTGCTCCTTCTGGGAATTCGTAGCAACGTCAACGCCACGAGCAATATCGGAAGACTGGGTTGTGAGGAGTTTGAGCACGTGCACGTCGTCAGGGTTAAATCCGGAATCCTTAAACGTATAGCCGATGTGCCGGATAGCTTCACGCACTACAGCGTCGTGATCCACCGTCGCCGCAGAGCTGATTTCTCCACCAAGAACGACGGTGTTGCTCTTGCAAAGCACCTCGCATGCCACTCTTGCGTTGGGATCCTCGCTGAGATAGGCATCGAGAATGGAGTCAGCAATGAAATCGGATACCTTATCCGGATGCCCTTCGGAAACAGATTCAGAAGAGAAAACGAAGGTCGCCGATCTCTCCGGCTGGACTAGTGAGTCTGCATTGGTCTCGGTAATGACGGTCGCCATGTGGTGCGCTCCTTATCAACAAAAGTTGGATCAGGAGTGCAAACAGCGACGTCGGGCGGTCTTCGCCGTCGGAGACTTGCTTCGGAAATTCCATTCCGCGCATCGAGCTTTCGCTCAGGCACCGTAACGTCTCCAAAACCCGGTTGCCGGATACGGCTGTTCGCCGAATCACTCCTGATGCTTTAAACCAGCGTAGACATGGTGCTTGGGTTTGTCAACCAAGGGCAGCCCAGCGGAGACACTCATCCCGCGACCGAATAGCACCCTCAAAGTCTGCCGGATGGCGCACAACACCAGTGACTCTGGTTCGAGGTTACAAACCGATTCCATGTCGAGGAGGCAAGCATAATTCATTTAGCGTCAACGTTTACGGGCAGTTTTGTTTGACACTCATTGCTGCGCTGCCTTAGCCTGCGAATAGAGTAGAAAAACAGAAACGGTGATGGGGTTCCACCGTAGCCGCCAGTCGATTGGCTGATGACTCCTACTGTGTCAGTGTGGAGCCGTTTTGCATTTTACAAACCTGGCATCCAATTCCCATTCTGTCTGCATTCACCGGGAGCGCGGATCAGCGCCTCCGAGAATCTTCCCTTGCTCCGATTCCGCTGTTCCTTGTCGACTGAGTTGGTTGGTCATTCTGTTGCTTCTTGGCTTGACCGGATATGGCTAGGACAGCAGTGAGACTCTGACTCTCCCACACTGCGTCGAACTTGTCCGCAATGCCCCATCCTCAGTAAAGCGGGCACAAGAACAACTCGCCGCTGCGAATTTTGCGGAGCGATCTACGCGAGCGAATTTCTTGCCGCAACTGTCAATTGCAAACAGCTTCACTTATAACAGCCCCCTTCTTTATGACAACAAGACCTTCAGCTTCGTCGCTCTCAACGGAATTCTTCTTGAGCTTGACGCGGAGTCAGGGGAATTACGATCATCGATACCCACGCCTCCAAATCCGGACGACATGGCCTTCGACCCTGCCACCGAGCGAGTCTTTGTGCCGGGAAGCGGCCAGCTGTCCGTTTACGACGTTTCTGCTCCTGGGCAGATCAAACCCTTACAACAAGTCCAAACGGGCGATGAGGCAAGGACCGGAATACTCTTTGCATCAGGAACGAGGTATGCGGTCGCGGTTCCCGCTTTCGGCAACAGCAGCGCGCGAGTGCTCATATTCGATATCAATCGATAAGGAGCTCCTGCAACCAGGGGTCTGCGGACAGCTTCGTGCCGGAGGGCCGTTAAGCGTCTACGATCGCCTGCGCATGGTTCCCTTTGCCGCTTGATTCCTGGCCGCCAGCTTCAAATACTTGGAGATAAAGATCCGCACCATAACTTGTCTCCAACGGCTCGCCTTCAATCATCCTGTATGTTCGCACCCCATCAGGATTCCTCTCGGCGCGCAGAAATAGCGCTCGCTCCCTGTCCCTCTCCCAAAAAGTGCGCGCGAACGTGACCAGATGCGTCACGTAGACAACTCGCACATGCTTTTCGAGGAGCGCCGAGACAATTTGCCTGGCGATTTCTGAGCCCTCCCGCTCGTTTGTCGCGGCGAAGGACTCGTTAAACAGCACCATTGCGTTGGGAACGATGCGATCCGCTATATCACTCATCCTGGCGAGTTCTTCGTCGAGCTTTCCGCTCTTCATCGAAGCATCCTCCTCGCGTTTGTAATGAGTGAACAGCGCGGGGCGAAGCTCCGCCGCGAATTCCACAGCTCCGACAAACATGCCGGCCTGCATCATCAGTTGCGCCACTCCAACGCTACGCAGAAATGTTGATTTTCCGCCTTGATTGGCTCCAGTGATCAGTACGAGCCTCTTACCCGCAGCATCAGTTGTATTTGCCACAACACTGCCCCTGGTGTGCAGTGCGAGGCATATATCGTACAACCCACGAAATCGTTCTGAGCCTCTGCCCGCTTCAACAAGTACAGGGAAACAAAGTGCAGATCCCTCGTTGACGAGAGTGGGGTGCAGATTCAGGCAGCATAGATAAAACGCCAACTCGGTCCGCAGCATGGTAAAGAAGCGGAGAACATGCTCACCGGATTGAGCAAGCGCCACTGCGGCTCTGCTGATTCCTCGTCGTCGCATTTGTGTGAGGATCTCTCCGCCTGCTTGATCGCGCTCGGCAATGTAAAACGTGTAGGTCGCTGGTCGCTTTCCAAGCAGTCGATCGAGCCATTTAGGTTCGCCCTTGGCCCGCCGGCGCAGTGTGTAATTTGTGGCATCGTTGTGCTCGTCAAGCTCAGCACTGAGCAACATGCCTTTGCGAAACCTCAAATCGGAAAGATGTCCCGAGATTTTCGCTAAGTAGTCATCAGTCAGTTCATTCTGGAGCATTGCTAACAGTGTCCGAAAAGCCTCCGATTCAAATCGCTGAGCTGATTTCTCAGCGATCTCGCGTACCTCCCTAAGCTTTCCCGACAACGCTTCCAAAAGGTCAATCGCGTAAAGGAGAAGAGAGGTCGGGTATTGGTAGGTCGAACTTTCCCACTGCAGTTTTCGGGTTCCTGTCGTCGCATCGACCGTAATGGCGTAAAGCTTTCGGACTACCTCCCTATTGTTGAGGCAGTCTTTCAGCGCCTGTTGACGATACCGAATGCTGTCAGGATCGTTTTGAACTCCAGAAAGAACTGCTTTTCGTGCGACCTCAAAGAGGAATTTATCGTCACCGGACATAGCCCGGAATAACACATCCAATTCCAGGTCTTGAATTAGCTGCTCGTGATCTGGCAACCGGAGTTCCTGTTCCCGCCGCGCGCCAAGATAGCCGTACATGACATCGCGTAGTGAGCCATTGGCGTCGAAGTCCCGATCGCGATGCATCAGAAGTGATTTCATGTTTTGATTCGCTCTCTCAGGCAGTCATAGGTTACTCGGTACTTCCGGGCAATCGCCAAAGCGTATGCCAGACCATCGGCGGCCTTTCGCTCGATCTTGTATGTCCGGACTTCCGGGTTTGCAGGATCTACTGCACTGACCATGCTGACGGTCTTCTCGTTGAAAGATGCCAATTCATCGAGAAATGTCACCCACACACAGATTGCGTCCAGTTTGGAAACTCGGTCCATGACCTTCGCACTCAGGCAAGTTGCATCCTTGAGAGTGGTCGATGAAAACATCTCATTCAAGACAATCAGGCTGGCGGGCGTGGCAGCGTCAAGTATGTGGCGCACACGAACCAAATCGTCCTGGAGCTTTCCCCGCAGGTTCCTGATGTCCTCGTGGCGCTCAAAATGCGTAAACAATCGGTCGAAGGCGAACAGGCGCACATCCGTTCCCTGCACAATGCAGCCTAGGCTTGCCAGGTGGTGCATCTGGCCGAACATGCGCGCGAATGTCGTTTTTCCGCCTTGATTCGGCCCGGAGACTACTAAGATGCGTTCCGTGCCGCCCAAATCGAAATCGTTCGGCACAATCGTCATTCTTCGATCGAGCAGTTGGTGCGCTAGGGCAAGATCAAAGCCATTGTGGCAGTGGACTTCCTTGGACGTTTGGGAAAGTTGCGGCCGAGAGAAACTGAAACCCTTGCGCCGAAACTTCTCAATGTACGTGAGGTACGCTACGTAGAATTGGACCTCGCGATCAAATCGAACGATTGTTGCGTCAAGATAATCTTGATGCAGCGACTGGAACTCAGCCAAGCTATGAAAGAGTTCTGGATAAAGCAGCGCTAGGCCGTCTAGGATGTGAGCCTGGATATGGTTCATTTCTTGCGAACTAGGCTGCGGCGCTCGATGGTTGCCGGATTCGATGGAGCGAAACTTCTCAAACGTCTCTTCGACTGCGCGGCTATAGTCGGGCTCTTCGTCGTAGCGGTTGACTGTAATGGCGCCGTTGCTTAGCAGCACACAATATCGAATCGAAGACAGTTCCTTCTTCAACTTCCGTGCTTGGGCTGAAAGCTCTTGTAAAGCCATTGAATCGCTATAGGCACTCAAGTACATTCGCAACGCGATAAGGCCGCGTGACTTGGCCCGATCAGAGGCAAGAGCATGCGAGATATCCACGATTGCGTCAATGTAGATTTCAGCGCCGCAGAGAAACCATCGGGCCGCCGCGTGTTTGTAGTCCGACAACCTCCTGGCTGCAACCAAGCATTTGCGCATTTCCTGCATACATTTGGAAAACTTCCGCACAGGTTCCCACAGGGATCCCTCCTCAAGGTCTTCCATGACCTCTTGGCGGTACGCAATGGCGTCAACGTCCATAAGAGGAGAATAGAAAAAAGGGATCAGATCGTAATGCTTCCAGTCAGCGGTCACCGCTTCAACGATCTGATCGAGATTTAAGTCGCGAAAGAAAGCAGGGGCTTCGCGCGCCTCTGCCGTTGCAGTCTGATCCGACTCTCGAAAGAGAATGCTGTAAAAGGACATTGCGTGGAAGCCGGGGACATCCGTCGAAGCTCGATAAGCTGCGGGCCGGAGCAATAGGACTCCATCGCTCAGCTTCGATCGATGAGTGTCTTGGAGAGGATCAAGTTCCGGCGGGAGGCGGGATCTGGCGTGCAACTCCAGAGGATGCGACTCCGCTTGGGGGTAATCCTCTCGTAGGAGTCATTTGCCCGGTGGGCTGGTGAGGGCGAACTCCAACACCCGAATAGTCTTTCGCTGCCTCGGATTATCCGTTCGTGCATCCCATGATGTCAACTCGCCTGGTACCGCTGTCGCTTCTTCCGGCCTGGTCCATCGACAAGAGTTCCCGATCCTTATGCTATAGTCATGCTGTCTTCGCTGCGCAGCGAAGACAGGGTGATGGAATCCGCCTCTAATGCCGCTCGAAATGAGTTGGCTAATGACTCCTGGTTGCGTGGCGGGAGTCTGCAAGGTCACCCTCCTTTCCGCATACCACTTCAACTGAAATAAGCAGGCGTCAGGTAGGATCTGCACGCGGTTTTGCTTGGTTGCGCCGGGACGGCGAATTCCTCGCAGCAGCTTCAGGCCCGGGGAAAGACGGGCTGAAATCTGGAATTAAGTCCGGCAATGAAGGGATCAACACGAATGGAGTCTCCGAATGAGATCGGCTTGCAAGCTGGAAATAGACAGCAGGACGGCAAGCACAGGACGGCGCTCAGATTTGTTCTTCTTATTGGCGTATTAAGCTTCTTCGCCGATTTTACCTACGAGGGCGCGCGCAGCGTCTATGGCCCGTTTCTAGCGGGGCTAGCGGCCAGTGCAGTGGTGGTTAGCGTCGTCACGGGATTCGGTGAACTGGTTGGCTATGGCTTTCGCCTGGTATCCGGCCGCTGGACGGATCGAACCGGCCGTTTCTGGACGATTGCGATTTTTGGTTACTTTGTGCAGTTGTTAGCGGTGCCTGCGTTGGCGCTGGCTCGTAATTGGCCGACGGCTGCCGCACTGATCATTCTCGAGCGTTTCGGAAGGGCAACACGCAATCCCCCTCGCGATGCGATGCTATCCCACGCCGGCAGCGAGATCGGATTTGGCTGGGCATTTGGCGTCCATGAGGCGATGGACCAGTTCGGCGCACTATTTGGACCGTTGATGGTAGCCGGAATTCTGGCGTGGCGTGGGAGCTACCGTCTCGCGTTTGCTGCCCTCTTGATTCCGATGACCATTTGTCTGACGCTTGTCCTGGTTGCTCGCCTGATCTATCCCAAACCTCACGAACTGGAAGTCAAGATTGGGAATGTAAAGGCCAAAGGGCTCCCCCATGCCTTTTGGACTTATCTGATAGGTGCTGCTCTGGTCGCCGCCGGTTTTGCCGATTTCCCGCTCATCGCCTACCATTTCACGCGCACAGCATCCGTGCCTAAAGATATAGTGCCGGTCGCATACGCGATCGCGATGGGAGTAAGTGGGATGGGTTCTTTGGTCTTTGGCAGATGGTTCGATCGCTTTGGCATCGCGCTTCTCATTCCGCTAACGCTCTTGGCTGCATTATTTGCGCCGCTGGTCTTTCTGGGTGGTTTTTGGCTGGCGCTGGGCGGGGCAGCGTTGTGGGGTCTTGGAATGGGCGTACACGAGTCCATTATTCCCGCGGTTGTTGCCCCCATGGTATCGCCGGATCGGCGCGCGTCTGCCTACGGACTGTTCACTGCGGGGTATGGAATCTGTTGGTTTATCGGAAGCGCAATTATGGGATTTCTCTACGATCACTCGGTCACAGCGATGATTGCTTTTTGCGTCCTGGCGCAGCTCGCCGCTATTCCGTTCTTCATCACGGTAAAAGGACAGATGCCGAGTCGACAGCGAGGTTAGACATGCGTTTTCCTATGCGCGGTTTCTCGCGCGCAGGACCGGTTGCACTGCGGACGACTATTCGGCCGATCATTCAAGGAAGTCATAGATGCGTTCAGAGGCAGGATTTCGCGGTAGCCAGCGGCCGGATGGACGATATCGCCTTTGCACGTTGTGCGCGAAGGAAACCAGAGCAATTCACAGAACAAATGACTGCATTCAGGACACGATTAAGATGGCATTTGGCATCATAGGCCGGGACCGTCGCCATATACGGCTCAAGTCGCTATTGGAACTGAAACTGGAGCACCATCTTCAATGGCGCGCGAGATCTTACCTATCGCCCGTTAGACACCTGGTTTGGGTTGCACACGAGCTTGCGCAGCCTGCGAATCGCCACAGAGAGCCTGGAGCACGTTCTAGCCACGGGTTCTCTTGGGTTGAGTGATTTGACCACGTAATCCCAGCAGGGCATCGAAGATCGTTCCAAGCATAGCTCTCATCTTCCGCTCAGGAAAGATATCCGGTTCCAAATCGGCCTCAAGCACGAGCGCGGAGAAAATTCCTCCGAGGGCTTCTCCGGCAGCCCGAGCAGAGTTGCCGAAGAGCTCGACCAGAGCGATCTCGACGCTGTCTGCCATTTGCTCTTCGACCTGACGAAGTCTCTCTCTCACCTCTGGATGGCGCCTAATAAACAGTTTGACTTCGAGGATAATAGGCGCCCATTCCTTCTCTTTCGACAAGCCGACGTAGAAGTTCCGGAAGGCAGCAATCTTGCCATCGCGAGCTGGGGCGTTGTCCAAAGCGCAGCGAAGCTTCGATCGGAAACTGGCGGCTTTCGCCTTCGCTAAGCCCAGAAACAGCTCTTCTTTGCTCTTGAAGTGAGCGTAGAGAGCCCCTTTGCTGAAGCCCGCCGCCTCCGCAATCTCTTCTACCTGTGCCTTTTCATAGCCGACGCGCGCAAAGATCTGCTCGGCGGCGCTCAAGAGCAGATCTCGCGTCACGGCTGTTCGTTCCTGCGGCTTTCGCGGTTTTCCAACCCTCACGCTGACAACATAACATAAACCGACTGTTCGGTATATTACTTAAATGCAACTTGGCAGAACGCCAAACGCTGACACGGGACGGAGAAGATGCTATGAGTAGGCTTACGGGAAAGATTGCGCTGGTGACTGGCGCTTCCAAGGGCATCGGCGCCGGCATTGCGAAGAGCCTGGGCGCTGAGGGGGCGACTGTGGTCGCGAACTATTCGACGGGCCGCGAGGGCGCGGACCGCACGGTTGCGGCGATTGTGAAGGGTGGCGGCCAGGCTTGGGCGGTGCAGGGTGACTTCTCGAAACCCGAGGAGATTGTGCGGACGTTTACGGAGATCAAGAAGAAGCACGGAAAGCTGGATGTGCTGGTCAATAACGCGGGCGTCGGCGGGTTTGGACCACTGGAGAGCGTGACACCGGAGGAGTTTTACCGGCAGTTCAACCTGAATGTGTTGGGCCTGCTGTTGTCGATACAGGCAGGCGTGAAGCTGATGAGCGAGGGCGGATCGGTTATCAATATCGGGTCGTTGGCGGGGTCGATGCCGGCGGCGTACGGGTCGATCTACTCGGCTACGAAAGCCGCGGTAAATAACCTCTCGATCTCCCTATCGAAGGAGCTGGGGCCGAAGCAGATTCGGGTGAATGCGCTGAATCCGGGACTGGTGCTGACGGAAGGGTTGCAGGCGGCAGGCTTCATGAAAGGCGAGCGCTATGATGCCGCAGTGAAAGGGACGCCGCTGGGCAGAGCGGGGCAGCCGGACGATATCGGCAAGGTGGCGGTGTTTCTGGCGTCAGATGAATCCTATTGGATCACCGGGCAGCTGATTCAGGCTGCGGGCGGAGTGACGATTTAAGGCCCTCGTAATTCGTCCCGTGTTTATTGGCTAGTCGATGCTGTATTTCAAAAGACATTGTTGCATCTTCAGTTTTTCTTCCGGGTGCTGGTTTGACACGGACCAATGGCATGAATACATCCTCGACGAACTCCGCAATGACGGCGTTGGGAACCGGTTTTAATGTCATCAGGAACTCGTGCCGAACCAAATCAGGAAGGAGCGACCGAATCCGGGGCGTCAGCTTGCTTCGATCGATCTCTCCACGATCTACTCCTCGTGCAAGCACCACATCGAGCTGACTATGATGGCCCTCGAGCACACTCTTCCTCAGATCGGCCGGGCTGCTGTTCGTCTCCGAAAAATATCCACTCATTTGTAAAGAGAAGAAGACTGCGAACATCGCACGATTCTTTGAGAACTGTTGCAGCAGAGCAATCAGATCGCCACGCGTATTTCCTGTGTTGGGAGCATTCACAGGGTGTTTCTGCAGGATGTGCCGTATTGCTGCGACTGCGAGATCGGCGCGATTCGGCCAGCGGCGATAAAGCACAGGGCGGCTTGTGTGAGCGCGCGCCGCCACAACCTCCATGGTGAAGCTCGCGTAACCGCCGTCGAGCAACTCGCTCCACGCCGCATCCAGCACCGCATCTTCAAGCGCCTTACCGCGTCGCCGTTCGACCGTATGACCTTTCATCTCAGTTCACCATTAGATACGTACTTGTACCCTATTGACATCGGCCCAAAGCCCCTGATTAGATACATACATGTACCTAACATGCAGTCGAGGTTTGGATTGCAGGGCCGAGGCGTATCCGCATAGGAGAAAAGCCAATGCAACAGATTCAATATGACGATCTCAAGGGCGTCTCTCAAACGCTGCTCATTCCACTGCATTACCGCGTCGAGGAAAGCAAAAGCGAGTCCAGCAGCTTCAAGGACGAGATTGCCGAGAGATTCCACGATGCCATTGCTTACGATTGGGCCAAGTTCGACGCTGACGCATCGCAGAACTGGGTGACAGGCGCGGCAACAGCCACCATGTACGAGAGGAGAGCTATCTTCGACGAACAGGTAAGGAACTTTCTAGAGAAGGCGCCGGACGGACTGGTGGTGAATCTCGGGGCTGGCCTGGATACGCGTTTCCATCGTCTCGATAACGGCCGAGTCCAGTGGATTGAGCTTGACCTGCCCGGCGTGATTACGTTTCGGCAGAAGCTCCATGAGCCGAAAAAGAAGCGGCACCGGATGATTGCTGCGTCCATTCTCGATGACGACTGGGTTGTGGAGATCAAACGGCACGCGGGAAGCCGAGTCCTGTTTGTCGCGGAGGGACTGTTACCGTACTTTACGGAGGAAGAACACAGGAAGATCTTTACCTGCCTGGCCGACAATTTTCCTGGGGCGGAGATGCTGTTTCAGACGAACGCCCCATCGCTGACGGCCGGGCTCGCCCAATACACCGCGCTGTCAAAGCTGGGCATGAAGGTCGAGATGCAGTGGGGACTGGACGACAGTAAACAAGTATCGGCTCTGCATCCGAAGGTAGAATTTGTGCGCGAATTCCCCCTGCTGGAGAAGTACCTGAAGAAGCACCACGACCAGTTCCCTGAATCGCTCCGGGAGAAATTCTCTCCGGCTATGGCAAGGCAGATTGCAAAGATTGTCCATGTGCGGTTCCTGGAATAAGCTCACTGCTTCCGAGTCGCCAACCATCCACGGGCTCGGGATCCAACATGACGTATCGGGCCAACGCCCTCATCGGCAGAGCGGCGTCGTGCCAACCCACTCTCCCGCCTGTTCCTGGTCCGTTGGTTGACGGACCAGGAACAAAACGGGGAGCGCAGGTTGCGCTGCGCCGCAGGCAGGACCGTTAGAAGAAGAGCGGCGCTGCCACGAGCGTGATGGTGCTCAGCAACTTAATGAGGACATGCAGAGAGGGCCCTGCTGTATCCTTGAGCGGATCTCCAACCGTGTCGCCCACAACAGCAGCCTTGTGAGCTTCAGAACCTTTTCCGCCATACATTCCCGTCTCAATGTACTTCTTGGCATTGTCCCAGGCAGCCCCTCCGTTATTCATCATCAGCGCGAGTAAGACACCGGCCATGGTTCCGACCATGAGGAATGAAGCGACTGAAGCGGCGCCCACGGGCGTGCCTCCGGGTACTTGGGTAAAGTGCCGGAAAATGAGACCAATAGCCACCGGGCTTACAACAGGAAGAATGCCGGGCAGGACCATGGCCTTGAGAGCCGATTTGGTTACGATATCCACGCATGCTCCGTAATCCGGGTCCGATGTTCCTTCCATGATTCCCGGATTTGTCCGGAACTGCCGCCGCACCTCAGTGATGACGGTCTGCGCTGTCCTGCCTACGGCGCGAATCGCGAGAGAAGCAAAGAGAAACACGATCATCGCCCCAATGAGAGCGCCGCTAAACACCGGCACATGTCCGATATCGACAGAAAAATACTGGATGCCTCGGCCCGCTTTTTCCAACGCGCCTTTGACTTCGTCGATATAAGCGGAGAACAGAAGGAATGCCGCGAGAGCGGCGCTGCCGATGGCGTAGCCTTTGGTCAGCGCCTTGGTTGTATTTCCCACCGCGTCAAGCCGGTCTGTACGCTTACGAATGTCGTCCGGTTGTTGCGACATCTCGATAATGCCGCCTGCGTTGTCCGTAATGGGGCCGAACGTGTCCATCGCGAGAATGTAAGCGCAGGTCGACAGCATACCCATGGTTGCGATCGCGGTTCCATATAGGCCGGCCGCTTGCTCTGAGATTCCGGGAAGGCCAAACTTCCCGAGGTAGTAGGCACTCAAAATGGCAGCCGTGATGACCAGGACGGGAATCGCAGGACATTCTAGTCCAACGGATAAGCCGGTGATGATAGTTGTTCCGGGTCCGGTCTTGCAGGATTCTGCAATGGACAATACGGGCCGGTACTTGTACTCGGTGTAGTACTGCGTGATGTAAACAAACAAAAAACTGGTAGTAATCCCGACGACGCCCGCGGCGAAAAGATACATATTCCCTCCGAGGAGCAAATGGACGGCAATGAAAAAGCCGACGATGGCAAGTGCCGTTGTGACGTAATAGCCCCTGTTCAAACCCTGCATGGGGTCGCCATCCTCATCGGTTTTGACCGAAAGGATGCCGGCAATGGACGCAATCAGACCGAAAGCCCGGGCAACGAGCGGGAACAGTATCCCCTTAATGCCGAACACGGAGTAGAGCGCCACACCCAGGATCATCGCGCCAACATTTTCGGCAGCCGTCGATTCAAAGAGGTCCGCGCCACGGCCGGCGCAGTCGCCCACATTGTCGCCCACCAAGTCTGCAATCACGGCTGGATTCCGCGGATCATCTTCCGGGATTCCAGCTTCCACCTTTCCAACCAGATCGGCGCCGACATCTGCGGCTTTCGTGTAAATACCTCCGCCCAACTGCGCGAATAGCGCCACGAAGCTCGCTCCAAACCCAAAGGCTACGATTTCAGTAGGCACCTCACTTGTGTGAATCGGATTCAGTCCGCCGAATACTAGAAAGAGCGTTCCGACGCCAAGGAGGGAAAGAGCGACGACACTCAAACCGGTGACAGCGCCACCGCGCAGGGCAACCTGAAGCCCCTTATTTAGGCTCTTGCGGCACGCCGACGCTACTCGAATATTCGTACGGATTGACACCCACATCCCACTGAAACCCGCAAGCAGTGAAAAGATGGCGCCCAGGACAAAGGATATGGTCATTCGAGACGCAAGCAGGCTATCTCCCTTTCCGAAGCGATAGCCCAGGAAAATGATGATGGCAAGAATCGCGGCTAGAACTGCAATGGTCTTGTACTGACGCTTCAAAAACGCCTCAGCCCCGGTTTTGATTGCGTTAGAGATCTTCTGCATGCGTTCGCTTCCGGCATCCTGTCGGATAACGTAACTGCCAAAAAGAAATGCGACAAACAGACAGAGCAGACTGATTCCCAGCACAAGGGCCAAGTAGCCGCCTCCGGAGGAAGGCGGCGAATTCGGTTGCATAATGAAACCAAGGTAATCTGGAACAAGTGCCATCATGATCGGCTTCTCCTTTGCATGGCTGAAAACGACATTCACGGGGCGAGCCAGATAGTCTCGCCCGCAACACAACGCTCTTTGCTATGCCGCTGCGGGTTGCGGTCGCAAGGTTTGAGCGCTCCCGCTCATTCTGATCGCAGCTTGGCTGCAATCAGGCGGGCGATCGGAACGCGGTGCGGCGAGCACGAGACGTGGTTCATTCCCACACTGAAGCAGAATTCCACCGTGTTCGCCGCAGATCCGCACTCCCAAATTGGGACGGCTGATTCTGCCTTGTTACTCCATTTCCAAAAGAAGGGACGTTCTTGTGCGTAGTCATCGGCTATCTCCTTGCCAACCGACTCCGACTCGTGTCTCCTGTCGTTGTTCCCTTCACGTCCGTGCGACTTTCTCGCGTGGTATCGCCTGCACTTTCCCACCGGCAAAGAAGAAGGTCGAGTCTTTCAGCGTATCGATGTAAAGAATCAAGGAAATCGCGGTTTTCCCCATGCACGCGTTTCGCAGAAGCTGACAAGTCCTGACGCTCCGATTTGCACAAAGACATCTCTACGACATCGCAGATACCCGCTTTCGTTTCGCCTAATTGCTCGGTCATGTGCTTGACGAGATTACCGCAGCACTTGTCGAGATAGATCTTGTGCTCCTCCACGGCGTGAGAAGCATAACCGAGGAGGTCGGAGCTAGCGCTACGGAGCGTGTTACGAAGAAGATGTTTTCGGAAATGAACGGTGGGGAGGTGGAGTCGTGTGCTGCTCAGGAAACAATCCGGGCCCTGATCTCGAGTACATGCCCAGCAGTCGGATTCTCCGTATTCCACGGACCACTCCGCGTTTTGCACGGAGCAACCAAACAGTGACAGAGTACTCGATCGAATACCAGTAATGACTTCACGGGCATGCCTGGCAAACCGAGTCGCCGTATGCTGAAAGAGTTCCATCGATGACTCCTCAAACGGCGATTGCCAGTTGCCAAGTAGTTCCTGCAGGCGAGTTCCTACACAAGAACTCATCCTCTCACTGCGTTGGGAACGATCGGATTGCTCGAGCAAGCGGAATTGCTCGCGGATCTCGTCAGTCAGTTCCTCCGACGTCTCCGAGATGAATTGGCTCACACGCATGCCATAGACCCCCGCTAATCGGGCCGCTTCATTCTTGAAGCCGACCTGAGAGTCTTTGAAGTCCCACTCGGCGTAAGCGAGGTATTTTTCCAGCTCAGCAAACTTGGCTCGTAGTTCTTGTGTCGACAGTCGAGTAGTGCACTCCCTTAAATCCATGAGAAAGCCAAATTCTGAGAGCGCTTGACGAGCATTTGTCGGAAATGCTGGGCAGAATATTGGACTACAGCCAGAGACAAGGCATTCTTCCGTGTCCCGTTTCAAGCGAGAAAGCAACTGCGAAATTGTCGAAAGATGTTGCTCTTGAGCAAGAGCGAGAAGAGAAGAAAATACTTGGTGGAGCTCCTCTTCGATTTCAGTGAATTCATCGCCCGCCCCTTTTGCTTCCGGAGGGCCTTCTTCGGAATTGAACTGTCTTACGCTGGCTGATTCGTTGCGATCGGTCGCCATAACACCTCCCGCAATCAGGCCGATCAACCTCGGCCCCGGATTCTCGCAAAGAATCCGGCCAAGCAAGGGCGCTGATTGTCCGTCGGGATGTGCTGCAGATGTGGTCCACGAATATCACTCCCACAGCTTCCCGCCGCAGGAGTCATTGGCCGATTGCCGGCGTTACGTGAACTCCACCACTAAGAACCGATTCCCTTATAAGCTGTCGGGACCTCGAAGTCAAGTGACCCTCATCACGCCACCATGGCATTCGATCAATCTTTCCTTGTGCGATTGGAGTGCTGTTGAACGGCGAGCACGCGAGTTCGAGAAGAGAGCATTAGAATGTTCGAAGCATAAGGGCGAAACGAAAGGTCAGTCACAGAGGTGACACTCCCGGTTCCTCAGACAACAGCGACTCCCAACCGAGGAGGCACGTTTCCATCAAGAGCGCCCCTTTGGGCCGACTTGGTTGCAACAGCGTGTCACGTTGGGCACATTAAGTCTGGGCCGGGAACGTGGGGTGCCGCTATCGGTGTAATCCTGTGGCTGTTGGCCGAAAAGGCGGTCGACGGGTCTGGGCGGGACCTGGCCGTTTTCGGAATCGCCGTTCTGTTGAGCATGGCGGGCATGAAAGCGGCAACTCTGGTGGAACGTGCCACTGGAGTCGAAGACCCACCCTTCGTCATCGTGGATGAAATCGTGGGGCAACTATTTGCGCTGATAGGGGCTCCGGCCACCTGGAAAGCAGCCGTTGCCGGATTCCTGCTTTTTCGCCTTTTCGACATCACCAAGCCTTTTCCTCTCCGCCGCCTCGAAAGCTTTCCGGAAGGCATTGGAATTGTGATGGACGACATTGGAGCAGGCCTGTACTCTCTCGCCGTCCTCCACTTATTGCTTCACTTCGGCATACTACCTTGAAGAGCCAATTTAAGGCGCTCTGAGCTGATCAGGAACTCCTCGCATTGCCGGTGATCGAAGGATCGCCTTCACCGATTACTCCTTGGATCCCAGCGGTTTCAATGCCCATCGCAGAGCGATGACCCAGCCCACTACGGTCCAGCCAAGGACTGCATTGAGAATGAGAATCTGGCTTCGTTTTGGATGCTGATAGCGAGAGGCCGCGATGGTGGGGAAAAAGTATGCGAGGGTGGCTAATATTCGAGCCAGATACCACAGGGTTGCGTGTCCAATATCTTTCATCGACTTCTTCTCAGCGCGTGGAAATTGATCCTTGCCAGTGGGCCCTACACCGTCATGTGCCGAGGTTCTCGATGACTCAACTGCACGCCGAGCACTTTGGACACGCCGGGTTCCTGCATAGTCACGCCATAGATCACGTCCGCAGATTGCATCATGCGTTTCGAGTGGGTGATGACTACGAACTGTGTGTCGCGACTCAAGGAATGCATCAAGCCACAGAAACGGTCCACATTCACTTCGTCGAGAGGGGCATCTATCTCGTCGAGCACACAGAAGGGGCTCGGTCTGAATTGAAAGATGCCCACGAGAAGAGCCAAAGCCGTCAGCGCCTTTTCGCCGCCCGAAAGCAACAACACGTTCTGCAGCTTTTTCCCGGGTGGCGAAGCAATGATATCTAGGCCGCTATCGTCCTGGTTCTCCGCGTCAGCAACGCGCAGGTATGCCTGTCCTCCTTGAAACAGTTCCTCAAATACACGAGCGAAGTTTGCACTGATCTGCGCAAGTGCCTCATCAAACTTGGCGCGGGAAATCTGATCAATTTCCCGGATCGTCTCCTGGGTGTTTGCGATCGAATCAATCAAGTCTTTTCGCTGAGTGTCCAGGAAGCCGTGCCGCCGCGAGCTTTCCGTGTATTCATCGAGCGCCATCATGTTCACCGGACCCATCTGGTCAAGGCGCTGACGCAGCCCCCGGCAGGTATCTTCCTCGCCTGCCAGTTCCTCACCCGAGAGCCGTCCCATCTCCGCGTCGTCACGCAACACCTGAGCCTCGACGTTCACCTCGGCAAGGCAGGTCGCCTCCAGATGTTCCAGATCGGAGCGCAATTTCGCCAACGCACTGAGAAGCCCTGCGCGGTGCTCGCGTGCCTGGTCGACGGTGGCACGTTCTGTTCTGAGCTGTGTTTCCAAATCGGCCAGCTGCCGGCGGAGCGCCTGCGCCTGCTCGGTGATCGTTTGCGCTAGGACCAGAGCCTCAGTACGCGCATCAATCAGCTCCTTCTGGCTTTGAACAAGCGCCGCGTTTTCATTGGTGCGCAGTTCACGTTCTTTCTTCGCATCTGCGAGTTGCTGCTCGATTGCCCGCCCGCGCTGTTCAAGATCGATGTAGAGCCGATCAATTCGTTGAAAGGCCGCTTCCGCGCCACGCCGCCGCTCTTCCATGCCAGCGAGCTCCGCGGTCATCTGGGCTGCTTCCTGCTGCAATATCTCCCGGTTCTGGCGAAGAGTCTCCAACTGTCCTTGCCTATCGATCAGGCTGTTTTCCGCCTGCCCTTGCTCAACTTCGAGTCGCACAGCCTCCGCGCGCTTTTTCGCTATCGATTGACGCTTGGCCTCCCTCGCGTCGCTGTTGCGCGCCGCCTGAGCCTGCCACTCCTCGAGCCGCCGCTCAAGGCGTAGCGCATCAGCTTCCATCTGCTTCAGCGACGCACCAAGATTAGCCGCCGCACTCTCTCCCTTCCGCCGCTCTTCGCTGCGAGTCTCGACTTCGGTTGTCAGTTCCCCGATCATCAGCACAAGTGCATCGGCCTCCTGTTCCGTCTGAGTTAATTCATGCTCCACCTCGGCGAGACGGCGCTCGGCCGCGCGTAACCCCCGCTTTAAGCCGAGCGGTCCTTCGCTCGCCGGATGTCCACCCGTCACCGTAGAACTGTGGAAGCACTCGCCGCCCGGCGTGAGGAAATATGCATGCGCATAACGGAGAGCCAGTTGCTCGGCGTTCATCGAGTCATCAACCAGGTAGCCATACCGCAGCTTAGGAAGAAGTCCCTCCAGCGAATGCGTAAAGCCATTGAGCACTTTGATGGTGTCGCGAAGCGGGGTCAGGCCAGGCTCGTTGACCGGACCATCTTCTGTCCCAAAAAGCTCGCCCTGATCATCGGAGTGAACCAGGAATGTCGCCCGGCCGTCGCCGGTTTTCAGTACCCTTACGCCCTCTTCGGCCGCGTCCCAGTTTTCCACCACCACGTAATTCAGCTCATCGCGCAGAAACTCGTCGACAACCGCTTCGTGCTCACCGCTCACTTCCAAAAAGTCCGCGAGCGTGCCCATGGGTGCCACGGAGTCTCCAAGCGCACCCGGCTTCAGTAGTTGACGCACTGTGTCCGAAGCGTAACCGTGGTTGCGAATCAATGCTTGCAGCGACTCACAGCGCCCGCCGACAGTTGCCTGTTCGCTGCGTAGTTGATTAGCCAGAGCGCGCTTCTTAGTTTCCTCTGCCTTCTTGGTCTGAAGAGTCTCGCGCAGGGCTGAGATCTCTTCCTCCACCCGCTTTATAGTGGCACTGGCCATCTCAAGATTCAGTCGCGAATCGCCGATCTGCTTAGCCAAACTTTCCTGCTCGGTCTGCGCCTCTCCGGTTTCCCTTTCAAGACGTTTTCCCTCACGCTCAAGCGCCAGCAAACTTTCTTCACTTTGTGCGAGGGTATTACGCGTGTCCCCGATCTCAGTAAGGAGGCGCATGGCGTGACGCCGGACGCCTTCGAGCTCGCGCTCTGCAGTGAACACACCTTCAGCCGCGGCACGAGCCTCGCGTTGCCGTTCCTCAACATTCTGCCGAAACTCGCGTGCCTCAACGACCACCGTCTCCAGCAAGTTGCGCTGCTGGGCACGCTCATCTTCGATGCTGGCCGCCTGCGTTCGCGTCTGTTCAAACTCGGTGCCGGATGCTGTTATGCGCCTTTCCAGCTCGCTGACGCGTTCCGTATTGCTGCGCTCACGAGCTGCCGCCCGCTCCAGTTCGATCGCCGCCTCGTTGGTGCGATTCTGCGCCTCTTGGCCGCTCTGCTCCAATGCATACCCTTGTTGGGTCAGCGCATGTTGGGTCGCTTCCTGTTCCGCGATCTCTCCAACCGCTTCGTCGATGCGCGCAGTCAGCGCCGTGACTTCCTGCTGGGAACGCGCTTGGTCCGCATCCATCATGGTCATGCGACTGGCCATGACGATACGTAATCGGCCGCGCAGTTCATCGCGCACGGAAGCGAATCGCTCAGCTTTGGCTGCTTGCCGCTTCAGGGTATTCATCTGACGCGTAACTTCTTCAAAGATGTCGTCGACGCGTGCCAAGTTTTGTTTTGCGCTTTCGAGACGCAACTCCGCCAGGCGCTTCTTGGTTTTGAATGGAGTGATTCCCGCCGCCTCTTCAATGACGGCACGCCGTTCATGCGGTTTGGTGCTGAGCAACTGGCCGATCTGCTCCTGCGCGATGATGGCGTAGCTGTCCGGCCCGAGGCCGATTCCCATGAAGATGTCTTGAATGTCGCGCAGGCGACACAGCTTACCGTTCAGGAGGTATTCGCTGTCGCCAGTACGGAAGAGGCGCCGCGTAATGATCACCTCGCCCTTACGGGGTGCCGCGTGGAATTTTCGCCTGCGAATCTTGAGCACCACGGGCTGCGGACCCGGAGCAGAAGCCGTTGGCTCTGTTTCGTCTTCCCAGATTGGCTGGCCAGGCTGTTGGGCAGTCGCAAATCCTTCCGCCTCGGCCGCTCGTTGTTGCCGGAATTCCTCTTCGTCCCAATCCTCGCCTTCCCGAGCGTCTGCGACCACCTCGGGCTCGACTGGGATTGGACCTTCGTACGCTTCCGGGTCAACCATGGTCAGAGTGACTTCAGCCATACCCAGGGGATTGCGATCGCGGGTGCCCGCGAAAATCACGTCCTGCATGTGCGTACCGCGCAAGGCTTTGGCATTCTTCTCGCCCAACACCCAGCTCACCGCATCCAGAATGTTCGACTTGCCGCAGCCGTTTGGCCCCACAACGACGACTATGCCAGTTCCAGCTACGGTCAACTCTGTACGGTCACCAAAGCTCTTGAATCCGAGGATCTGAATTTTTCTTAGTCTCAGCATCTCCGCCTCGAATCGGTAGAGTCGGTGTCCTGCGACCATGGCAGCGCGCGGACACGCGAGAAAAAGTGTGGGCGGTGGACATTAAGGGCAACCAGAGGCGGCCATTGCGAAAGATAAATGGCATCTTTGCGGCTGGGGCCAGCCGTGGCATCACCGGCAAGTTGCATCTGCTCTAAGCCGCGTGCAGACCGGAGAACCGCCGCCAGTTCAATGGAGCCGCAGCGCAACTCACTCAGGTCTCGCGCTCGTGAAATGCTTGCAGCGCCAGGGCCAGCCTGGCCATCGGAGACAAAACGAAACCTCATCGAACCCCCAGCTCTCAGCACGCAAACGCCATGGGATTTAGCGCCAGCAAGCTTTGATTTGGAGAGGTCTTTCGTCAGAGCAGGAGACTCCTGACGCACTACCTCGCCAGGGGTCATCATCCACTCATCCGTATTCGATTCGGGATGGAGCAGCAGTTTGGGCGAACCCCTTCGCCCTTCGTCTTTACAGACGCACAAAAAGTCTATCAGTTCGTTGGGATCATGGATTTGTTGAAAAGCACGGCCCAATCGTGGAAATGAGGCATCAAATGCGGTGCTTGGCCTATTCAGGCGGCAGAAAGTATGACTTCACAGCCCGCTTCAAAGCCGCGCTGTCGAGGGAGGGTTCCCGGCCTTCATACGTGGCCTTCCAGCAAACCTGGTTAATCAGGTCCCGGGGATGACAGGCGCGCAGTTCCTCTTTAAGGCTGTTGCGTATGATGCCAATCAACTCCCGGAGAGCATCCTGATCGACTTTGAGCTGATGGCCCTCAGCCACGCGGCGGAAGATTTCGTCAAATTGTTCGTCAGTGACTCCTCCGAGCTTGATCTTCGTTTGGATCCGACGAAGAAAGGCGGCGTCCAGCACCGTTCGCGGATCTCTGTTCGATGCAAAGACCACTAGCATCTCAAACGGAATCTCGATCTTCCTTCCGCCTGCAAGTGTGAGAAACTCAATTCCCCGATCGAGCGGAACAACCCAGCGATTCAGCAAATCCTCGGGCGCAATCCTCTGGCGCCCGAAATCATCGACAATGAGCACTCCATTGTTGGCCTTCATCTGGGGAGGGCCGTCGTAGTAATTCGTGACGGGATTGAATTGAAGGTCCAACATGTCGACCGTCAACTCTCCTCCGACAGTGACTGTTGGCCGCATGCATCGCACCCACCGTCGGTCCCCGTCCTCGGATTCGGCGTTCGTTGGAGATCCGTGGATTGCCGGATCGTAGACGGTGATGATCTGCCCTCCTACTTCAACCGCGAATGGAATCCAGACCGCGTCTTCCGCAAACACATGGGACATTGCCTCTGCTGCAGCCGTTTTGCCGACTCCGGGCGGGCCGTACAGGAACACAGCATTGCCGGAGTTGAGCGCCGTCCCGAGTTCCGAAAGCACTTCGTCGTCGAACACGAGGTGCGCGAAAGCGCGTTCGACATCCGAAGGCAGCACCTTCACATTCCGCGCGCTCTGTTTCCGTATCTGCGCCACATAGCTGGCCAGAGAAACTGGCATGGGGCCTGAATACTGGTTCTGCGACAAAAGCTCCAACGCTCGCGTTCTACCCTGGGAAGAAATGGCGATCTCGGGAATCGTGCTCGTCATCCCTGTAACCTCGCAGAGCAGCTTCGACCGCAGCCGGCTGAAAAGTTGTTCGGCCGCATCGTAGCTCAGTCGAGTCTGCTCCGAAAGATCGGCAATCGAAAATGGACCGTGGAGGTAGAGCGTCTTCAGGGCGATATCTTCGAGAATCGACTCACGCACGCCGACGTCCGCAATGGTTCGCGGCTTGAGTTCGGGACCGGCAACATGCGAACTCTTGAGGATGTCGTATTTGCCGTCACTTGCTTCCATTGCGCCAAGCCGAAGAAACTACTACTCGCGCCGCCCCATGCGGTAATCGAGATACAGTACGTGGGCTTTGATCTGGTCGCCCGCACGGTATCTGGGAAACTGGGCCATCTTCACCATCTGAACGATGGCGCCGGGATTCCCCTTGCTGCTGCCGGCGAACAATCTGAGAACTTCATCGAGGTTGGAGGCCCAAAGATCGGTCTTCCGCGCCTCCCACCGAGCAAATTCCAGTGCAAGCGTCGGAGCCAATTCTTTCAGTTCCAATCGCTCCGACCGCCCCGCGCACATAGGCTGCAGTGCGCCGATGTCTTCCATGTGCTGCGTTCGTGCCACGAAAATCACTGGCGTGCGATCAAAGTAATTCAGGTCCTTGATGAGGCCTGTGACGACACGGGAAGGGCCATTGATCTGATCGAGCGCCAGGGAAAAGGGATGGACATCGAGGGCGCGCTGTACGACCCCCTTGAGGCCAGAGCTGCTGAGCGACTCCGCATTCACTGGGAGATTCACTCCCCGCGTCCCAAGACGGCGGAGTTCTGCGAGTAATGTCAGAAGCACCTCGCGCGGCGATTCCACTCGAGGAACAAAAAGAGCAAGCGGCTGCGTCTTCACAAAGGCTCGTAATAGACGCGTTTTCCCAATGGCCTCGGGCCCGTAAATCAGGAGTGACTTTCGCATCTCCGCCCGGGACTGGAGACGAGCCATCTCTTCTGTGCGCTCAACTGCGGCAAAGAAGAGATGAGGTTCAACGTTGCCGTTGTATGCGTCCTCCGGCACGGTAACGACCTCATTGAGCAACGGCGCTGTGAATAAACCGCTCATGGCTACTCCGGATCACCTCGTGCGCAGCTTCAGGCCCCTTCCAACCAAGGACTTTCGTTTCCTTGCCTTCCAGGTCCTTGTACACAGAGAAGAAGTGTTCAACTTCGCGCAAGGCATGCGGCTGGATTTCCGTGTAGCTCTGAATATTGGCGAACCGCGGATTACCCGTGTCATAGGCCAGGATTTTTTCATCCAGGATGCCGTGGTCCAGCATTTCGAATAGTCCAATCGGACGGGTGAGGTAGATGCAGCCCGTAAATGTCGGGGTATCGCCAAGGATCAAAATGTCAAGGGGATCGCCGTCCTTGGCGAGAGTCTGAGCTACAAATCCATAGTCACCCGGATAGTGCACGGGCGAGTGCAAAACGCGATCCAAAACAAAGACCTGTAGAGTGCGGTCGTATTCGTACTTGTTGGTGCAGTCACGGGGAATTTCGACGATCGTCGTGACAATATCGGGTGACCTCTCACCGATGGGGAGCTCGAGGTAGCTGGTCATGGCGCTCCTTCTGCCGCAGGGCACAGGAGCAAAGAAAAACCCCTGCGCTTTTGCAGGAGTCATCAGCCGATCCATTTCGGGCGGCGGTTAAAGGCGGATCCCTTCGCCAAACTCAACGTAGCACAACTGATGACCCAGCCGCAACGAAATCCCGAACCGGCAGGCAATGGCAACGGTTTTCCAAGTCCCACGAAGATGTCCTGAGCAACTACAGATCGTCCGACTCGACCAACGAATGCCCAGTACGGTGCAGGCGGATTTGCGCAGGGAACTCACTGAACGACCAGTGTCATGATTTCGGCATACCCCGTCAGCGTTTCGAGCGAGTACCTGGAATCGAGTTTTTATTCGAACAGTGTCGCTACCGGTTGATTCTGAATACTCTTAGAGCTATGATTGCATTGCTGGAACGGCGATGGAATCCGCCTAAATTGTCTTCCGACACGGATGACTAATGACTCCTACACCCCGTGTAGGAGTGTCTTTTCTTATACTCCCGCACCCGGCTTGCGAGGAGTCTCAATGAACAAGTGCTTTCATCTTCCGACAGCAGAGAATCTGCTGAGACTGTCTCTTCAGTCATCGAAATCCCTACCGGCACCCGCAAGAAATACAAGCTCTTCAGCAGACGCACGTTTTTCCGGCTCGGCAGTAGTCTTAACTCCCCCATTCGGTACCCCGCAGACATACTTGCCCTCGGAGCCGTGCCCGCGCTTCCGGACCGTGTCTTTCATCCACGTCCACTCGGCATGTTCGCGCTGTTGGAGCAGGACAGTCATGACCAAAAAGATCTTGGGATTTACCACTCGAAATCCGCTCGATCCAGAATCAAGAGGTATGAAGATATCCAATCTCACATCCTCGTATCTCTGGCGCCCCTCTCGATAGCTGAACGACAGACGCTCGCGGAGAATGCAGATGCGTCCAGCGACAGACCGCATTGAGCTTCTCCGCGATGTTTCGACGCTTAAAGCCAAGAAGTCCCCGATGGCAACTTCTCAACGGACGGCAAGCCATATGGATGCTGATCTGGATATGAGATGAACTCAGAAGGAGTGACTGTGAATCGATCGAAGAAAAGATGGATCCAAAAAGCAGCATGGTGCGGAGTGCTTTCGCTGGTTGCAGTGCCATCTTGGGCGCAAGCAATAAGTCAAAACTCCCCAAACGTCCATTGGGTTGGCACATGGGCTACCGCACCGATGATTCCGATGAACGATAGCGGCCTGCTGCTCTTTAGCAATGTGACCCTGCGGGAGATCGTACACATATCGCTGGGCGGCAGCCGGGCACGCGTTCGCTTCACGAACCGATACGGCATTGTGCCGCTGCAGATCGGCAGTGCGCACATAGCGCTTAGTGCCGGCAATGGTCAGACTCAACTTGCCACCGATCGTCCGATTACCTTCAACGGTCAGACCACAATAAAGATTCCCGCCGGCGCAGAGATGTACAGCGATCCTGTAGTCATCGAACTTCCTGCTCTTTCTGATGTGGCCGTGAGTTTCTATCTGCCTGTTCAGGATCTGCCGAATTACACATACCATTCAGACGCCCGACAGACGAACTATATGGCTGAGGGGAACGAAACTTCCGCTGCAGCCCTCGATAACGCCAGTAAACAAACCTCATGGTATTTCCTGGATGGGATTGATGTGGCGGCGGGCGACGAAGCCGGCTCGATTGTTGCGTTCGGAGATTCCATCACTGACGGCGCGTACTCGACTGTGGATGGAAACCATCGCTGGCCTGACTATCTAGCCCGGAAGCTTCACGACACCAAGGGATCTGGGGAACTTGGCGTATTGGATGAAGGAATCGACGGAAATCGCGTCCTGAACGATGGCTGGGCTCAGAACGCATTGGCACGTTTCGATCACGACGTGACCGCGCAGAGCGGCGTACGGTACCTGATTGTTCTTGAAGGCATCAACGATATCGGTAGATTGTCCCATCCGCGCGCCGCGGCAGACGATATCTCCGTTCTGGACCTGGAAACGGGACTCAAGCAACTTGTCGATCGGTCGCACACATACCACATTAAGGTGATCGGAGCCACGCTGACTCCCTATAAAGGCGCGGGCTATTACTCCGAGAAGGGTGAAGCAGTCCGCGCAGCTCTCAATCAGTGGATTCGCTCCAGTGAAATCTTCGACGGCGTAGTCGACTTCGATCAGGTGACTCGGGATCCGAACAATCCGCAGCAGTTTCTGCCAAAGTATGATCATGGCGATCATCTGCACCCAAGTGACGCCGGCTACGAAGTGATGGGGAACGCGTTAGGGCTTGAATTGCTGAAGAAGTGACACGTTCAGCAACGTGCCAATGAGATGATCTCTGACGACTGTGGCCGAAAAGAATCCCGAAGGCGTGCAGATGTGCCCGGATGCGCTGTTGCTGTTCGAGGATATCTGGTATGGGGAACTGAGCGGCGCCATCGAAGCCTTTGTCACACCCAATCTAACCTGCATGGCTCGCCGCAGCTCAGTGAAAACAGGATTGAAAGGACCCAGCCGTTGAGAGCTCTGGCAATTGTGGTTGGACTGTTGCTGATTACTGCCTGCCTCCAGGATGTCTTTGAAGCGGTTCTGCTCCCCCGTCGGATTGATCGCGAGTGGCGCTTCATGCTCTTCTTCTATCGTTTCGGATGGAGGACATGGAGTTTCCTCGCGAAGCGCATGGCCGGAGGGAGACGGCGTGAGAGTGTCATCGCCATATTCGGTCCGTTTTCTATTATGTTGCTCTTTGCATCGTGGGGATTGTCACTGATCATTGGTTTTGGGTTGATTCAATGGGCGCTTCCACCCCGATATGTGCCTCACTTATCCCTGGGCCGCCAATTGGATCGAAGCGCCGACGCCTTCTTCACCTTGGGAACGGAAGATCTGGTAAGCCGTTCTCAGTCCTCACTCGTGTTGACTTTCCTGGAAGCCGGTACGGGGTTCGGCTACATTGCGTTGATGGTGAGCTATCTGCCCGTACTCTACAGCCATTTCTGGCAGCGCGATGCCCGGCTCGTGCAACTAGATGCAAGGGCCGGCACGCCCGCAACGGCCGGTACAGTCCTCTTTCGCTATGGCACACTGGCCAAGTCTTCCGATCTTGAACTTTGGCTGGCTGATTGGGAGCGTTGGGCTGCTGATCTCGTCGAAACACACTCCGCTTATCCGATGCTCGCATTCTATCGCTCCCAACATGAGAATCAGTCGTGGCTTGCGACACTGGCCGTGATCCTGGACCTGACGACGCTATTGCTTGCGATTGGCCCAGACGAGATGTTGATGCCTGCGAGCGGAGCATTCCTTTCCGCCCGAAAAGTGCTGGAGGAGATTTGCACATCTTTAGGCGTGGACTCGTCGCGCGAGAAATCAGTCGCCGCACGCGTTTCTGCTCAGGATTGGATGGAGGTCATCGAGTTTCTGAACACGGCCTCTTGGAAGGGATTCGAGAGAAGAATAGATTCTTCCTCAGTAGCAGCTCTGGTCGGAAGTTACGAACCAAGATTGCAGGCACTTTCTCGTTATCTCTTACTTCCTCTTCCCAGCTTCTTACCACCTCCAGGCCAAAGAAAATACGGCGCCGAAACCGACGCTAGAGTTCTTCTAATAGAGCGGCTTGCGGGGACCTCAACGGCGCCCACTCGACCGACAGGCGGAACGGACAATGCGACCGGCTAAATTATCGATCAACCTTCAACCGCCGGTATGATCCCGGAGCGCCATATCTTGTGAGGCCAACATCGTCTACTTTCCGAAGCACCAGAAGCGAAGCTCTTCGTGCCCTGGTCGCGAAGGTTTAAAGATATGCGGAATGGAAACACACGATACGTGCTTCGGTCGTTTGGTCGACTTTCCAATGGTTCGGAAAACTCGTGCGGCGCTGATAGCGCCATTACTTCGTGGCGCGCCGTTAGCTAGCTGTCAGTGCTGCAGGTGCAATCAAGGGACCCGCTCCGTCTTCTCGAAATCCCAGTTGGTGACCGGAGCAATGGTGGTCACCGGGGCCTGCCGTTCCCTCCAGCGTCCGCGCAGATAGTCCCGATTCATGACCGCGATCGTTTCGAGTGGAATCTTTTTAGGACAGACGCCCGTGCATTCGCCGATGTTCGTACAACTGCCGAAGCCCTCTGTGTGCATCTGCGCCACCATGCGCACAGCGCGGCGATCCTGTTCTGGTTTGCCCTGAGGCAGAATGGCCAGGTGGGCGATTTTGGCGCCAGTGAAGAGCGCGGCCGATCCGTTCGGGCAGGCGGCCACGCAAGCACCGCAGCCGATACAGGCCGCTGCATCCATCGCCCGATCCGCCACTTCCTTGCTCACCGGAAGCGTGTTCCCGTCGGGTGCGCTCCCGGTTGAGACGGAGATGTATCCGCCGGACTGGATGATGCGGTCAAAGGCGCGCCGGTCGACAATCAGGTCCTTAACGAAAGGAAAGGACGCTGAGCGCCAAGGCTCCAGTACAAGCTCGTCCCCGTCTTTGAAGTGCCGCATGGTGAGCTGGCAAACCGTGGTCGCCGGCAAGGGGCCGTGCGCGACGCCGGAGATCATGAAACCGCAGGAACCACAGATGCCTTCGCGGCAGTCGTGCTCAAAGGCCACCGGTTCTTTGCCGCGTTCGATCAGGCTTTCGTTCAATACGTCGAGGCACTCCAGCATGGACATATCCGGGTTCACATCATTGATTGGATAACTGACAAATTTTCCCTTCGCCGCAGGATTCCTTTGCCGCCATATCGTCAACTTGAGTTTCATTACTTGTAGCTCCTCTGACTGGGATGGACATAATTAAATTGCAGCGGTTCTTTGCTCAGCTCTGGGGGATTATCTGGACCGGTATACGCCCATGCGGCGACATGGCTATAGTGCTCGTCGTCGCGCTGCGGTTCGCCGTCCGGCGTCTGGTATTCCTCCCGAAAGTGCCCCCCGCAGGACTCGTTACGATCAAGTGCATCGATACACATTAGCTCACCTAGTTCCAGAAAATCGGCCACGCGCCCGGCTCTTTCGAGGGGCTGGTTGAGATCGCTGCTCCAACCTGGAACCATAAGGTTCTGCCAGAATTCCTCGCGGAGGGTGCGAATCCTGTCAATGGCTTCCTTCAGTCCCGCCGCGCTGCGAGACATGCCGCAGCAATCCCAAATGATTCTGCCCAGCTCGCGATGAAATGAATCTGCGCTCCGTTTGCCTTTGATGCCGAGCAGTTTCTCGATACCCCGCCGTGTAGATGCGAGCGCCGCCTGTGCCTCAGGATGGGATGGCGTCACTTTGGCCGGCTTCGCCGTGGCAAGATAATCCCCGATCGTGTACGGAATAATGAAGTAACCATCGGAGAGGCCTTGCATCATTGCGCTGGCACCGAGGCGATTGGAGCCGTGATCGGAAAAATTGGCCTCGCCCAGAACGAACAGTCCCGGAACCGTGCTCTGCAACTGATAATCCACCCACAGTCCACCCATCGTGTAGTGAATAGCGGGATAGATGCGCATTGGCGTTTCGTAGGGGTCCTCGTCGGTGATGCGCTGATACATGTCGAAGAGGTTGCCATAGCGCTCGCGGATGGTTTCGATACCAAAGCGATCAATGGCCTCGGATAAATCCAGATAAACGCCCAGGCCGGTTTCGCCGACGCCCAGGCCTTGGTCGCAGATCGCTTTTGCGTTGCGCGAGGCTACATCGCGCGGGACGAGGTTGCCGAAGCTGGGATAGCGGCGTTCGAGGTAGTAATCGCGATCCTCTTCAGGAATTTCGTTCGGAGGCCGCTTGTCCCCATGTTGCTTCGGCACCCAGATGCGCCCGTCATTGCGGAGCGACTCACTCATCAGCGTAAGCTTCGATTGATATTCACCCGAGACGGGAATGCACGTGGGGTGGATTTGCGTAAAACAGGGATTGGCGAAGAGGGCGCCGCGTTTGTAGGCGCGCCAGATGGCTGTTGCGTTCGAGCCTTTGGCGTTGGTAGAGAGGTAATAGACGTTGCCGTAGCCTCCGGTGGCTAGAATGACCGCGTCGGCGAGATGAACGCTGAGCTCGCCAGTGACCAGGTTGCGCACCACAATACCGCGGGCCTGTCCATCAATGACAATCAGGTCCAGCATCTCGGAGCGGGGATACATGGTGACCGTTCCCGCGTCTACTTGGCGTTCAAGCGCCTGATAGGCGCCGAGGAGAAGCTGCTGGCCGGTTTGGCCTCGCGCATAGAACGTGCGCGAGACCTGCGTGCCTCCGAACGAGCGATTCTCCAGCAATCCGCCATATTCGCGGGCAAACGGAACGCCTTGCGCTACGCACTGGTCGATGATGTGGACGCTATTCTGTGCGAGGCGGTAGACATTGGCTTCGCGTGCTCGGAAGTCGCCGCCCTTCACGGTGTCGTAGAAAAGACGATAGACGCTGTCGCCATCGTTGGGATAGTTCTTGGCCGCATTGATGCCGCCCTGGGCAGCGATGGAGTGCGCGCGGCGCGGCGAATCCTGAAAACAGAAGCACTTTACGTTGTAGCCCAACTCGCCCAGGCTCGCGGAGGCCGAAGCGCCGGCCAAGCCCGAGCCAACCACCAGCACGGTGTGGCGTCGCTTGTTGGCCGGATTGACAAGCTTCATCTCGAAGCGGGCCTTATCCCATCCCTGTTCAATGGGGCCGGAAGGAATTCGTGCATCGAGTTTTATCGTGTCGGTCATCGTACCCACCTCGCCAAAACGCAGATCGGAATCGAAATGTATCCAAGAGTAATCAGAATCGCGACCCACAGCGCCGTCTGCTTTAGCGCCCGCATGTACTGCGGATGATTGAGTCCCACGGATTGGAACATGCTCCAGATTCCGTGGCGCAGATGAAAGCCCAGCAGAATCATGGAACCGATATACCAGGCGGAAACCCACCACGTGCGGAAACCAGACACAACGTTGTAGTAAACGTCGTGTTCGCTGAACGTGGCAGCTCCCGGGTGCAGCGTGCCTGCCGTGAACTCCAGGAGGTGGAAGATTACGAAGGCCAAAATGATGGGCCCGCTCCAATACATGGTGCGGTCAGCATAGGAGGAATTGACAGACTTCTTCTTCGCATAGGCCATGGGCCTGGCTCTGCGATTGCGCAGTGCGAGCTGCACTGTCGCAACAACGTGCAGCACTACACAAACGATGAGCACGCCACGGACAATCCATAACAGTTCGCCGAGACTCTTGAGGAAATGGCTGTAGGCGTTGAGGCGTTCGCGGCTTTCGAAGATCTGCAGGTTTCCCAGCAGATGACCGACGACAAAGAGAAACAGAATCGCCCCGGTTGCGGCCATTACGGCCTTCTTGCCATTCGTGGACTGCCAGAAACTCGGCGCACGATTCGGGTGCGGGTTGACAATAGCGGCGCTCATTGAGGATTTCCAGTTTCGTTATGATCGATCACGTCAGAGGTCCGTCCCTGCTTTGGTCGTCTGGAAAGCAAATCGTGTTTACTTGGTGCGCGGGAGAAGCATCTTCAACCAGGGTTGGGTGTGACTGGCAGTTTTGCTGGCCCAATTACACTTAAGCAGCTCTCTAACTGGCTCGAAGCGGCGAAATGGAGTTTCTTCGCAATCTATACGCTTCTCACTTCGATGGTCGTGCTTCATTTAAACATCCCCTCGGCTGCTAGCCTCTTGACGGGTGCACGACTTTGTCGAAGCACTATCAAAAACAAGAATTCCAGTCCTAATCCGATTGATCAATCATGAAGGCCAGTTATCCCAACGAATGATTGGAATAGCTTGGCCCTCCTGGAAAAGCCTCCCTTCTGTGTCTGAGGGTTCGTATTTTTCAACCAAGATGGCTTGCGGTGGCGGCTCCGGAACAGGTTGATCCTCTCTGCCTATAATGCCGAGGACCGCGTTAATCGTGTCCTGGATACGAAGGGACTCTGTGTGAAGGCGCCTGGTGCCTTTTGCGCATAGCGTGCAAAGTTGGTAGCGACCTTCCAATCTCCTTCGAGCCTGAAATACTGCTTCTGAGCGCATATGTTCTCCAGACGTGCTAGAGCAATTGTTGCGAGCCGTCTTCAACGCAAAGGAACTCCACATCCAGTGACAATACTGAGAACTGTAGCGCTAGCTGCGAGTCCCGTGAGAAACAGGTCGTATAAGCTGCGACCGCCCTCATAGATGAAACTGGCAAAAAACTCAGAACTGCAATTAACAAGACGAATGGCAGTGCGGTACTGTGCCCTATATTGCGCGGCGCGGCATTTGGCTGAGAGCCGATCCGTTGGGAAGTGCCATCAGTTTCTCTCCATTACGTTCGCGGTACACCTGGTCTTGCTGCCTCTCTTTCACATCTTCCTGGATAGTCTTGCTCCCTTTATGCGCCTGCACTGAATGACTGCAGAAGTCAGAGGAGGGTCTCGATGTGCCACGGGGCGCAAAGGCTTCTGTGGCTGGACAGCATCAGAAGCAGCAATTGCGAGGCACGTCGCTCCTCCTCGCTCGTCAGATAACGGCGCAATGCATCATGGCGCAGCGCATACCGCTGGGCATCCTCGGCAATCCGCTCAAAGAACTGGGCGTGGGCTTCCAGAAGTATTTCGGCGGCCTGGCCTTTACCTAGAGACCTTACCGTCATGGCGAGATGAGGCAGGCAGCAGGCTGGCAGGTTGCCGCCCGGCACAGTCTCAATCCGCCGCACGGCGGTTGCGGCCTCGTCGATAGCCTTATTCTCTGCGTCATTGCGCACTTCGCAAACCGAGCAAGTATCTGGAGAGCCGGTCAAATCTGCTACCGCTTCTCCGCTTTGAAGATAGCCATCTGCTCCTGTGGCGATGCCATGCAGTTTCGCCGCGGTTCGATGGGCCAATTCCGGATACGACGTGCAGACTCCATATGGAGACGAGATGTTCTCGTACTGCCAGGTGTGCAATGAGCAGAATCCGCCTCTCCTCGCATGATCCCGTTGCGCATCACGGTTGATTGTCAATTCGTATTGATGCTTGCTGAGAAAGTGAAACACCGCGTCGAGAACTTGTCCGCAGGTCCGGCAGCCGCTTTTATTGTCGAACTCCAACTTAAAGGGGGAGACAATGTCATCTTCCAGATGCAATTCCTTGTCACCAGATACCCGCACCTGCTCCGGTTCCCGGAGCAGGCGGAGCCGTTCCAGAAGCGATTCGTAGCTAGATCGTCTTTCAGACAGGCTCTCCGAGCGCTGTCTTTGAAGAAGGAAGCCCTCGATCCGCTCATACATGCTCGAGAGAAACGCCTCCGCCCGTTCCTCGATCAGGAACCGGAGGAGTTCTTCTTCGAACCGGGGAATGCCGCTATCAGCTAAGAGATCGGAGTTCTGGGACTGCTTCGCTTCAAGGCCCTGACGCGCGGAGACAGAAAAAATCTGTGGCAGGCGCTGGAATGAGAACCGCTCCAACTGAGTCTTGACGTAATCCAACACCTGCCCACGCTCATCCTCGGCCACCGTGTCCTGTTTATTTACGATGACAAACAGTGTCTTTCCCGTCTGCCGAATTCTGTGAAGGGCACGGTTTTCCTCGTCCGAGAGGGGGCTGTCGAAACTGGTGATGAGGACGAAGGCATCCGCTTCCGGGAAAAACCGTTCCGTGGTCTGCGTATTTTCGGCAATGGCCGATCCAAGGCCCGGACTATCGACGAAAAAGACTCCCCGCCTTAACAATTCGACAGGCAGCTCAATCTCCGCATAGGCGACATTCTTTACGTTGCCCGGGTTTGCTTGCTGCGTAACGTAGTCACCCAGGCGAGCGAGCGGTATTTCATGACGAAGGTGTGACCCGTTGAAGTTCAGGACTACCTGCGTCCGGCTTCCGTATCGGACAGTGGTGATGACGGAAGTAAGAGGCAGGATTCCAGTAGGAAGATGAGCAGCGCCGAGAATCGCATTGATCAGCGTAGATTTGCCGCGGCTGAATCGACCGACCAGCATCAGATTAAATCGATCGTCGGCGATGCGCATGAGCAAATCACGGGACGCGCTGAGTAGTTCCTGGTCCTTGGTATCAACCGCTTCGGCAACGCGAACGATCTCCGCCATTGCAAACTTTGCTTGCTCGTATTGTTTGAGGTCCATCGCAATCACCAGTCGCTTGATGAAAATCGCTGCTATCCGTCAGGCCGCGTCATGCCGCTTCCCCTTGAATTCGTCGCCAAGCAGATGATGGAGAAGACGCCAGAAAGGGGATAGCCAGTTCGGTTTCTCTCCCCTGCCATCATGCTGGCCGTAGATCTCTCTGGCCACAGCGTGAGCAACTGGCGCCCACCGATCCAACAGTTCAGTGGCTATAGTTTCCTGTGCCCAATTCATCCTTCCTGATGCTTCAATGACCGCCTTGACGATTGCTGGCCGCTCGGCCGCGGCAGCGAACGACATACCGAGTGTGGCAGCCGACAGGACACAATCCCGGTCCTCGTCCTCGAGAAACCTTCGTAAATCGGACCATTCGCTCATCCGAATTCCAAATTCAACGAGCAGTTGAAGAGTAGTTCTTCGCCGACGCGATGCCGTCGGCCCCTCAATCGCCTGCGGAGTGGATCCATGCAGCAGCAGAAAGGCATAGGCTCTGGCAGCTTCCGGCACCATTCGCAGTCCCTCCGTAGCGTCTTCCCGGCAGAGATCGTCTTCAAGAAGCTCAAATAGAATGGGCACGCTTTCGGGCCAACGGTATTGCGACAGTGCCTGAATCAGACCACCCGTTGCCCGCTGCGTTGTCGCATCGCATAGAACTCGGAAGGTTGCGGGAGACTCGTAGCCCATGAGTTCGCGTCCTGCTGCGCTGCGAACTGCATCTTCCGCAAAAAGCACCGCGGCGTCTCTCGGACAGGAATACCTTTGCAAATATTTGATGAGGCTTGAATAGGCTCCAAGTGATCCGAGGGCGCGGACTGCACGACAACGGGGAGGGGAAAGCGATCGTGGCGGCGACTCCAGCAGAAAATGCTCCAAAAAGGGAACGGCGCGCGGTCCAACCGCGATCAATTGTTCCATTGCACCTTCGCCGTCTATGAGAGAGTCCAGCATCTCAATCAACCGGCGGATCGCATCATCGGGGGTCTCGTGAGGCAAATTAGTCATACCGTGATCCGTTGGTCTTGACTGCTTTCGACGTACCAATCCTCCCGAGTGAGCGGGAGCTGGCTTTGGCCTTGATTTGTCCGGCTGAGGAGGATCTGGTATACAGCGATGTCGCCCCTGTGAAAGGCTGCGGCTGAGCCCGCCATATACAAGAGCCATATCCTGTAGGTTGTCTCAGAGACATGATTCCGTAAGGTCTCTTGGTTTCGTCGCAATCCTTCCACCCACTTACGCAGGGTGAGCTCATAGTGTTCGCGCAGATTCTCAACATCGCGTACTTCAAATCCCGCTGCTTCTGCAGTAGTCGTCGCTTCGGCCAGCGTAACCAATCTACCGTCAGGGAACACATACCTATCGATGAAGGAGTCTTCGCGAATTGGCGAGGACGGAGAACGTGCGATACCGTGATTAAGGAAGACTCCGCTTGGTCGAAGTAGGCCTCGCACCATACGAAAGTAATCCGGTAGATTTCTCAGTCCTACATGTTCGAACATCCCGATGCTGGCGATTTTGTCGAAAGATCCTATTAAAGGACCACAGTCTCGATAGTCACGCAGTTCGACTTGACACCTGTGGCCTAGCTCGGCCTGTTCGATCCGGTCTTGCGCGACCTCCTCCTGAATCCGGCTGAGCGTGATCCCGTGAGCATGGACCGCATGTCTGCCGGCGGCATGAAGAATGAGACTACCCCAGCCACATCCGATATCGAGGAAACGCTCAAGTGGCTGCAAACGCAGCTTCTGGCAGATCAACTCGAGCTTTTGACATTGGGCCAGGTCAAGTGAGTCGTGAGCACTGCGGAAATAGGCGCACGAATACGCGAGAGTGCTGCCCAGCCACGGGCGAAAGAACTCGACCGGCTGGTCATAGTGGTAAGAAATCGATGCGCGATCTCGCGCTTTCGAGTGCTGAAGTCCGGAGTTCATCCATCTCCCCGTGTTCACAGCTACTCGCGCAAAGAATTCCCTTGCTCTTTGTAAAAGCCCCCGCGGCCGATTGACCAGGTACTCTGCCACTGAGAACACAGAAAAGATGTCCCCTTCGACATCGATGTCCTTCTGGATAAAGGCTTCGCCAAGCGCGATCTCGTTCGGCTCTGCCATTAACGATGTCAACGCGCTCGGAGTCTCGACGACAACTGTAAAGACTGGTCTTTCACCCGGAAGGGACACCCACTGCCATCCATTCCACAACCGGACCGCAAATGGAGGGCCGCCATAGTCGCGAAAGAGATCCGATAATAACCTACGCTGCGCGTGATGGGAGTCGGGCATTGTAGTCTGCAGCCTCGCTTTCAGTTGGGCATTGATCTATCGAGCATGGGTTACGATTCCACCGTTGAGCGAGCCGGTATCTCTCCGGTTTTCAGCACGGTGATCAATGCTTCCTGGTCTTCGGAAGGGATCGGCATTCTCCGGATTCCCGCAATGGTGTCTTCAATCGGGTACTCGTACTCATGCAGGAAGATCTTTCCGTCTTCCCAGACTGCGTAGCAGGCGAGTGGCCTGCCGGTCTTGGGCTGCCCGAGGCTGCCGGGATTGAGAATCGTGGTCTTTCCCTCTTGACGGACAAATGGCGTGTGGGTATGCCCAACAACCAGCACGTCTGCATCAACGCAACCCACCTGTTCACTCCAACTCGGTGAATTTTGGGGACAGTATCCGTATAGAGGATCTGTGGGCGTTGCATGAACCAGATAGAACTGAGTCTGAGCTATGCGGACTTCCCGATAAGTCGGAAGACTCCTCAGATAGCCGAGGTCCTTCTCTGTGCAAGCCTCGAGCGTGTATTGAAGGGTCTCAGCTGCGAGTTTTTTGTACGGCGCAGAACACTGAGGATCGACAGAGAATCCGGCCGCTTGGTCATGATTCCCGCGCATAGCAAGATGTACGTTCGTCTGAACCCATTGAACAACCTCGTGCGGATTTGGTCCGTAGTCTACAAGGTCGCCGATGCACCACAATGCATCGTAGTTGCGCTCGGGGAGCGCTTCGAGCGCTGCCAGATTTCCATGAACGTCCGAGATGATGACGATCTTCACAGAGCCTCCATTCCGGGTATGCTGGACGATCACATACCGTGCATTACCTTTGGAATTTCTGGGAGCCGACTGTTGAGCAGGAGACTCCCCGACGAAAACTTCGTCAGGGGTCATCATCCGCCCACCCGAATCAGCATAAGGAGGGATGGAGCAGCGGTTTGGGCGAACCCCTTCGCCCTTGGCATCCAAAGCATCCGGACGCTTAATTTAGCATATCAGATTTCCGGGTTGCTCTCCGATGCGGACATTCTTGCCACGAAGAATTCGCAGCCCTAAACGCGAGCGCAATGTGTGGAACCGCCCCCCCGGTTCTCCGAACTTGATCTGTCGGCGAGTCACGTGGTTTATCCATCCATGAGCCCTGGCCATAATCAGTTTGTCTTTATCCTCCGACCTCTTCCTACGCTCCACCATCCGGGGTGGAATTTCGTGCGCCTTCCCGAGATGTGCGTAGAGGAATTGCGAGAGCTCCTCTATCCTGAACAAAATCGAGCCCGTCGGCAAGATTGAGCAAAGCCTCCGTGATTTGGGGCCATTCGAATTCGGGTGCTACCAAGAAACCAATCTGGCTGACCGACACGACGACCCCCGGGTCACCGTCGAAGAGGAATCTGCGTAGTTCAGGCCAATCCGCTCGAGCGATGCCAACTTCGCTTAAGAACTGGAAGACCGCGCGGCGACGGCGTAGGGACAATGGACCATAGATGCTCAAGCATGTGACTCCGCGTATGGAGAGAATGGCATATTGGCGGGCGCCAGAGGAAACCTTCAGCAGTCCCTGCTTGGCATATTCTCTACACAGATCGTCTTCGAGAACCTCGAATAGTAAGGGAATGCTTTCGGGTCGATGAAATCCACTCAACGCTAGAACCAAACCGTCGGTTGCACGTTGCCGTGCAGCTTCCAGTAAGGTTTGAAAAACTTCTTCAGACCTCCAGCGCATAAGCTCACGAGCCGCTGTACTGCGGACCTCGTCCTCCGCGACCAGCAGCGTGCGATCTTGAGGAGGCTCATATCCTTTGAAGTACGATATCAGCGCGGAGCAGGCTTCCAAGTTTGCAAGTGCGCGTACAGCTCGGCAGCGTGGCAACGACCCTGCCTGGAGAGACCCCTTCAAGAGAAAGTCTGCAAGATACGGAATCGCACATGGCCCGCACACTATGAGAGCTTCCAGCGCGAGTTCACCGTCCATCAAAGAATCAAGCGCAGCGATCAATCGATGGGCGTCGCGTCTAGAGACCTCCTCCGGCGGCTTCGTTGTGCACCTACCTCGTGGTTGGAGAAGGCAAGGGGTTAGCAATTTTGGGTACCCTGCGGGAGGTTGCTTTGGCTCTGATGGGAGACTGAGCAGAACTCTACAAGTGGATATCTCTTCACTAGAGAAGGCGGCGTCCGAACCTGCCATGTACAACAGCTCTATACGCTGCAAAGTCTCTGGTAATTGCTGGAGGAGCATTTCGCAGCTTCGCCGCAACCATTCAATCCAGTGATAGAGAGCCGAGGCAAGATCTCTTCGCAAGGAATGCCACCCCCCATGTCTTAGCCATCGACCAAGCCTGGAGAGTGTTCCCGCGGCGTTCTTGCGAATCTGACGCCATAACGTGAGGCGCCGATTGAGGATGTGATCAGCGATCGTGAATGCCGAAGAGATGTCTCCCTCAATGCCAAGATCGCCTTGGATGAATGCCTCCTCCAACCGAATCTCACTTGGCTCTTCAAGGAGCAAGTGGAGCGCCTGTGGATTCTCGACAACTAGGGTGAAGCAAGGAGCGTCGCCTTTTGAAAAGGAACAACGCCATCCGTCCCAAAGTCTGATGGCGAAGGCGGGGCCTTCATAGTCCCTAAAGAGCGCGCGAATCATGGTCGATCTTTGCCATTCTGCGAATTGGGACATGCTTTCCTCCAAGGCTCCCATCTTGCTGAGAAATAGATCAGACGGCAAACGGGATCGATGTTCCTGCAATCGCCGGCCCCTCTTAGAACTGCAGTCTCAAACGCAGCGATTGAAAGCTGGAGAGCACTTGGAACCTACAAAAATCCGCCCGTATGGTCATGGTTGCCGTGGACTCCAATAGCAGCGTTCCTCTTACCGCCAGAATGACTTCTTGATGGAAGCGGGCAACAGTCGTACACCGCAGTTGATCGATAGCCCGCTCCAGCAGATCTTCGAAAGCGGCCAGGTTGGCATGAGTGTCGGATACCGTAACGATTTTCACAAAGTCCTCAGCTGGCGGCTCACATGCGCCCACTTGGCGCGCGTGCACTCAGTTTCTTCGCCCGAGGATTTCGTTTGCGCAGTGAGCAGGAAACACCCCGACGAAAAAACCTCGTCAGGGGTCATCATCCGCCCACCCGATTAAGCAAAAGGAGGGATGGAGCAGCGGTTTTGGGCGAACCCCTTCGCCCTTCGCATCCACAATCACGAATGCTCAATCAGCATATCAGATTCTGAAACTTGCTCGTGAGGGGAGGGCTTTCTGCGGTGGGCCACCAGAGACGCCGCCCTCTTGGCTCTCTTGACATTCATCGCAGAATTTGTCATCTTCTCTACTTCGCGGCGATGGGGTTCGCCTAAAGCGTCTTCGGACTGATGACCCCTTCTGAGCTTTCTTTGACAGAAGGGTCCATGAATATCCACGTCCTTGTCCGGTGGGGAAGTTCTCCCACTTTCCGAGTTAGCGTCTGCAGGTTCCTCGACTTCTGCAAGTTTCGTATTGCGGACCTAGTGTGGGTTGTTCCACGCGCAACGATCAAAGCGATGGACCGGCTTCTACGGCACTTTTTAAGCATTTATGAGTTCTCAGATGACCCGAGTTGCGTTCTCAGGTGCTCAAGGGCCCATTCGAAGTCTGTACTGACATTGCCAGACGGCGAATCTCTCCAATTGGGTGATCCTATCCTCGATCTTCACTTCTGGAACGAGCGATTTGGCACGCATTCTCATCCGAAATCGCCCCAGAAAGCTCTCCGTTCCGTGCTTCGCCATTCGCTCGCTCTGCTGGCAGAACAGCTGCGGTCGAACGAGCAGTTTAGAGACATCAAAGCAGTTCACGCAACGCTTGCCAGAACTTCTACCCGGTCATGCCGTCTTCATCGCCCCTTCGGATATGCGCTTCATATCGAACCACGATCCGGCGAGAGCCATGTGCATGACTTCTTCGAGAACTTCCTCATCCATTTGCTTCGTTGGACTTTCAATCCCCATCGCGCGAGCCAGCGCTCGTTGCTCCTGTGTAGAGAGGAGTTGTGGATCTCCGCGTCGGACCTGAAGGCGAGATTTGCTGAGGAGAAACGTCGAGACATTGAATTGGTTACGACTATCGGCGAGTTGCGTTCGGCGAAACATTACAGCACACAGAAAACAGAAACGGCCCAGTTAGCAGGAGACTAGACTTCTTCGCTTGCATTCAGGCTCATTGCCTAACGAGCTCGCGGTGCACCGAGCCACAAGAAATCGGAATCTGAGACTCCACATTGATTCAAAATCGTATGTACCGTATATTCTCTGTAGGCGAGGGAATCCGCCTTTAACCGCCTTCCGAAATGGAAAGGCTGATGACTCCTACATCCGGTAGGAGTGTCTTCCCCCTACCAAAACACAATTGAATCGGTAATCAGAAAACAACTCTGATTGGCCGGGTCTGAACGTGTCTTTCGTCTCGCTGCACTGAGGCGCTGACGCGAGCGCTTGCCCGCCGTGTGCCGACCTAACGCCTGGGCGAGACCTCCATTGACGTGGCCGTCCGACTGAGGGAACAGCATGTCTCGTTCACTAAAATCACTGATCGCGCGTGAACGTCCCAATGCGCTCGCCGACAGCCTGACGGAGCATTTCCGCACTGCACGATACGTCTTTCTCGTCGCAGCTCCATTTGGGATCATTGTCGGCGCCGCAATCGCCGGCTACGACTACATAGTCAACGATCTTCTCTGGAAATCCTGCACCGATCATCTCTCGCCGGTAGTTCTTTGCCTGCTTCCCATTCTTGCGATGGTCTTCACCGGAGCAATCATGAGCTTGTTCCGCGTGAAGTCATCCTCCATGGCAGATGAAGTGGTGCGAGCCTATCATCGCCCCGATCAGCAGATCGACTACAAAATTGCTCTGCCCAAATTGGTAGCTTCGGTGACCACGATGGGGTTCGGCGCAAGCGCCGGCATGGAAGGCGCCAGCAAATGGCTGGGGGGAACTATTACGTCCTATCTGCAACGTGTGATCAATCGCCATCCGCGGCTTCAATATCTGCGCGGAAAAGCGGAAATCACGCTGATGGTAGGAGCCGCGGCCGGAATCGCGGCCATCTTTCGCGCTCCCCTCACCGGAGCAATCATGGGCATTGAATCTCCTTATAAACATGATCTTGCGCATGAAGCCTTGATTCCCGGCCTTGTCGCCGCGGCGACAAGCTACGCGACGTTTAGTTTCCTTCGCCCCGCTACGCCATACTTCCCAATCAGTTTCGCCTATCACATTCACGTACGCGACCTGTTGCTCTGCTTTCCGGTCGGCATTTTGGGCGGATTGGCGTCGCATCTCTTTCTCGGCCTCCTGGCAAAGATGAAGAAGTCATACAGCCGCTCGACCACTCCGCGGATTTTCAAGAATCTGCTTGGTGGAGTGCTTTTAAGCCTGCTCGCACTCTTGACTCTGCACGTCGCGCATACTCCCGCAACGCTGCAGGCCGGATTACCAGTCGCCAATGCGTTACTCAATGGCAAATTTCTCCTGTGGATCTGCGTATTTCTCTTCGCGGCCAAACTGCTGGCAACAGTGATCACCTTCGGCATGGGAGGTGTGGGCGGACTCTTCGTTCCGTCCGCAACGATCGGCGCCGCACTGGGAGCAGCCTGCGATGCACTCTTTCATCCCAGCCAGCCTGGTCTATTCACCCTCATTGGAATTGCGGCATTTACGGGAGCCAGTTACAACAGCCTGCTCTTTGCCGCCGTCTTTATCGCCGAAGCCACGGGGAGTCCGGCTCTCGTTGTCCCCGGTCTTATCGCATCATCGGCAGCGTTTCTTGTCGCCGCGGGGATCTCCAATTCAGAGGCCCAGCGGGAACACCGGATCACTGATGAAGGAAAGCTCTCAACCATGCCCTGTGCTGAATGGATGACGCAGCGGATTGTTGTTGCCTCGCCCGCGGAGACACTCGCGCAGTTTCAGGATCGCGCCATCCTGGAACACTCCTTCGATGAACTTCCTGTCGTTGGCACTGATGGAACTTTTCTCGGCATCGCGGCAATGAAGTCTCTTCGAATGGTGCCCCGCGAAAAATGGACCTCATTGCCAATCACGTCGATCATGGATCCTCAGGCGCGAACTGTATGTGCCTACCACTCCATGAGGGTTGTCGAACAGGAACTCGCGCACGGGGCACATGACTATATTCCCGTGGTCGATTCGGCAACGGATCATCTTATCGGAATTCTCTCGGCTCGCGATGTACTTCGCGCACGCATGCGCGCTGAAGAGATGACCATTGCAAGGCACGGAGTCCAATCTCATAACGGATTGCAAGTCATCACAAACACACAGGAGGACTAGTGGAACAGCATTTCAGTTCGATATCCGCACTTCGTATTTATCTTCGGCGTGGAGACGTAAAAAAGAGCCAGCGCTGGTGGCAGCGCCTGGTGGAAACACCGCTTTCAACGCACTTGGTGGAAGCCGCTATGCAGACCGGCATCGTGCACGCCGCCGTCAACCTTTCTCAGGTGGGCTATACGCGCGACGCCTCAAAGGTCAGCCATGATAACGGAGAAATTCCCGTCAACACTCTGCCCGTTTGTGTGGAACTGCTTGCACCGAAACGTCTTCTTGAGCAGTTCATTCGCCAACAGGCCAGGCATCTAAAAAACACGACTCTCGTGTTGGTCGATGGCGTTCACATCTCAGATCTCTTCCTTGCAGAGATAGAGGAGACTATCGAAAGGCGCCCGCACTCAGTAGAGTACATTCGCGGGATCGATGGCGATACCGAGCTTGAACTCGACCACGTTGCGGTAAGCGATCAAGATGAGGATGCACTTATTGACGGTGACTATGTCCCGACTCCCGTCAATAAGGCCGCCGCATCTCCACTGATCGAGGGATAGCTCAAGCGAATCGGCTGTCCCCAGGAATGAAGGCGGAAGACTCTAGCGTACCTTCCGCCTTCTGGTGCAAGAAGCTATTGGCCGCCACTTTCCTCGGCCGTTCACGTACAGGTGATCTCCCTCACCGACGTCGGACTTGACGCTGGTAGACTCTCAAGACTAGGACCAACTGAAAGGCAGTCGCGTGAAGAATATTGCAGTACTGACAAGTGGAGGTGATGCGCCTGGAATGAACGCCGCGATCCGGGCTGTAGTCAGAACAGGAGTGGCCTGCGGGCTTAAGGTGTGGGGGGGTAATCAAGGATACTCGGGACTGATCGAAGGCAACTTCAAACGGCTAGGCGCGCGCGACGTGGGAAGCATTATTCAGCGTGGCGGGACCGTGCTGGGCAGCGCACGTTGCGCTGAATTTCAAACCGAAGAGGGCCGCGAGTTGGCGATCCGCCGGTTGCGTGGGGCGGGCATTGACGGCTTAATCGTGATCGGCGGTAATGGATCGCAAACAGGATCGCACGCTCTGCATCAGATGGGTTATCCGGTAGTGGGCGTGGCATCCACAATCGACAACGACCTCTTCGGATCCGATATCACGATAGGGGTGGACACAGCTCTAAACGTGGCTCTGAACGCAATCGACAACCTCAAGGTTACTGCTTCGTCACACCGACGCGCCCTGCTGGTGGAAGTCATGGGCCGGAAATGCGGCTACCTTGCGCTAATGTGCGGTGTCGCCGGCGGAGCCGAAGCGATCGTATTGCCTGAAATCGAGGTGATCCCCGAACAACTCGCAGAGAAGATCCAGGATGCGTACGAACGCGGCAAGCCGCATGCGATCGTGGTGGTCGCTGAGGGCGCCAAATATAACGCCGAGGGTCTATGTAAGCAGTTTGAGAAGAAGAATCTCCTACTAGGCTACGAATTCCGATCAACCGTACTTGGATATGTGCAGCGTGGAGCGACGCCCACTTGCGCAGATAGACTACTCGGTACTCGGCTAGGCTCTGCGGCAGTCGAACAAGTCAATGCGGGGAACACTGGAGTGCTGGTGGGCACATCGGGCGGAAAAGTCGTTACCACGCCGCTCGATGAGGTCGTCCAGGGACACAAGCCTCTGGACCCGTGGTTCCTGGCCGCGGCCGACACGCTGGCACGCTAGTGTTGTAAAACAAAGGGAAAAGAGGCCACCCGTAAATGCGGAGGTGCAAATGTCGACGACGAGCACAGATCTCGAATTGTGGTTGATCCGTCACGGCGAAACAGAATGGAGCGCGTCAGGAAAGCATACCAGCAGGTCCGATGTTCCACTTACCGCTCGCGGACACCGGTCTGCGCAGGCAATCGGTCGATACTTAGCGGGGTGGCAATTCTCTATGGTCTTAACGAGTCCCCGCCAACGCGCGCAGGAGACGTGCAATATTGCTGGCTATTCAACGCGCGCGGTCGTGGATGAAAACCTCGCCGAGTGGGACTATGGCGACTATGAAGGGCGCACGACCACGGACATTCGCAGCAAGCAGGTGGACTGGTCCATCTGGAGTGCACCGGTTCCTGGCGGCGAATCGATCGAACGGGTTGCGGAGAGGGCACAAAGCATCGTCGAAGGGGCCCAGAGCGCAGGAGGAAAGGTTGCTCTGTTTTCCCATGCGCATTTTCTCAGAATCTTGGCCGCGGTTTGGATTGGCCTAACAGCACGTTCGGGCCGCTTGTTGTCCTTGGGAACTGGGTCGGTCAGCATCTTGGGCTTTGAACGGGAAACCAGGGTAATCCAAGAGTGGAACCACTCCTTCGAGAGTGAGGTTTGAGCTTCGGAGCATGAATTGGGGACATCTGCCAGAATGCTCTGTTGCGAAGAAAAATCTCATCCACCCAAGGAGTTGGCTCAAGGTTTTCGATGAGATATTACACACCGTCAGGCGGCTACAGAATCCGGCAGAAAATGTCTCTTGAAGCGGTGACTAACGGCTTCAGCCAAGAACAGGATTGTGTCTTAGGTGTTAAGAGACCAACGTTAAAGCGGCAGACGAGAATTTGGATTAGGTTTTTAGCGATACTGTTCTGGTTTGTCGTCCTTATTGGATTCCCGCTACTAATTCTCTTTCTGCGTATGTATACCCGTTAATCGATATATTCTCGTGAGAATTACATTAAATCGTGTTGCATCAAAACCGGCAAGCCGAGCCTTGGTGCCAAACGGAATTGAGCAAACGCGATGGAATTTGTCGCTCCATTCGCGAGGGCCCGACAAAAGATCTGATGGGGCCCTGCCTCTGAAACACCGCAATCGTTTGGCGACGATCCGCAGGATCCTCAACAAGCAACGTGGTTGTTATCGCTCATGGATTGACGTGGCGAGATGCACCGCTATGTCACGTTCTCCTCTCTTGGCCCGATCATTGTCTCCGGCCGCAAGTATGTGTCGAACTCCACATCTGTCAAAAATCCAAGTTCGCGATTCGCTTCGCGCAACGAGAAGCCCTGTTGGTGAGCATGCTTCGCTAGTTTTGCAGCCTTGTCGTATCCAATATGCTGATTTAATGCAGTGGCGAGCATGAGGTTCTTCTCAACATACTCCTGGATACGTTTGCGATTGGCATCCATGCCTTGCACACAGAATTCGACGAACATCCGGCAGGTATCTGTGAGCAGACGCACTGAGTGAAGGAAATTGTGAATCATTACCGGTTTGAAAACGTTCAATTCAAAGTTTCCCTGGCTCCCGGCAAACGCGATCGCGGCATGATTGCCGTGCACCTGTACGGCGACCATCGTCATAGCCTCGCACTGCGTTGGGTTGACCTTGCCGGGCATGATGGAACTCCCTGGTTCATTCTCCGGTAAGAGCAGTTCCCCTAACCCGCAACGGGGCCCTGAGCCAAGCCAGCGAACGTCGTTGGCAATCTTCATCAGCGATGCTGCAAGTGTCTCCAATGATCCGCTAGAAAACACCAGTTCGTCGTGCGCCGAAAGGGCTGCGAACTTGTTCGGATGCGAGCGGAAGGGCAGGCCGGTCAACTCCGCGATTTTTGCTGCAGCGCGCTCCGCAAACTCGGGATGCGTATTCAGCCCGGTTCCCACTGCGGTGCCGCCAATGGCCAAATCATAGAGGCCGTCCAGCGCCATTTCGATCCGTACAATATCGCGCATCAGCAGATTGTCCCAGCCGCTCATCTCCTGCCCAAGCGTGAGTGGGGTTGCATCCTGCAGATGAGTACGCCCGATTTTAACGACAGACTCGAACTCCGCTGCCTTGGCCGCGATTGCGCCATGAAGCTTCCGGACTGAAGGGATCAGCTGCTCCTTCACTGCCGTTGCCGCCGCGATATACATGGCCGTCGGGAATGTGTCATTCGAGGACTGCGACATGTTCACGTCGTCGTTGGGATGAATCGGTTTCTTGCTACCCAATTCTCCGCCAGCCAGTTCGATGGCGCGGTTCGCAAGCACCTCGTTGAGATTCATGTTTGTCTGTGTGCCGGAGCCCGTTTGCCAGATGCGCAAAGGAAATTCTCCGCTGTGCTGACCTGCGATGATCTCGTCTGCCGCCTGAACAATCAGATCCTTCTTGTCTCGCGGCAGCTTGCCGAGTTCGTAGTTCACGAGCGCGGCCGCCTTCTTCAAGATCGCAAACGCGCGGATTAGTTCCGGCGGCATGCGGTCTTCGCCAATCGCAAAATGGTGAAGTGAGCGCTCCGTTTGCGCTCCCCAATAGTGAGCAGCAGGAACAGGAATCTTGCCCATGCTGTCCGATTCAATACGCATTTTCGTTTCACTGCTCATTCTCGCTCCTGTCCAAATTCCCGTGGCCCCTTCATTATTGCCGGACTCACACAGATTCATGCAACCTCTGCGGTCCGCGGTTGAGTATCCCTGCCACCCGGCAGCGGTAGACTGTTTCATTATGTCGAGCGCACAGTTACCTGCTTCCAGAACGAAAGATCCCGTTACCTGGCTTTATCCTCCGATCGAGTCTTACAATACAGACTGGCTTCGGGTTTCGCCGCTGCATGAAATCTACTTTGAGGAGAGTGGCAATCCCTCCGGTAAGCCGGTGGTGTTTCTTCACGGTGGGCCGGGCGGTGGCTCCGAGCCGAAACAGCGCCGCTTCTTCAACCCCGAAAAGTATCGTGTCATCTGTTTCGACCAGCGTGGATGCGGTAAGAGCACGCCGTATGCATCGCTCGAGGAAAATACTACCTGGGACCTGGTGGAGGATATCGAGAAGCTTCGCATTCACCTAGGTATCGAGCGCTGGCAGGTATTCGGCGGCTCGTGGGGTTCCACGCTGGCCTTGGCCTATGCTGAAACGCATTCCGAACAGGTCACGGAACTGATTCTGCGCGGCATCTTCCTCCTGCGCCGGCAGGAGATCGATTGGTTCTACCAGCGCGGCGCATCGATTCTTTACCCGGATACCTGGGAACCGTATCTGGCACACATTCCGGAGGCAGAACGCGGTGATTTGCTCGGCGCATACTATCGCCGCTTGACCAGCGAGGATGCAGCCGTGCGGCTGGCCGCCGCGAAGATCTGGAGCGGATGGGAGGGTGCCACGTCGAAGCTCCTGCCCGACGCGGCCTTTGCTAGCCACTATGAAGAGGACGAGTTTGCGCTGGCCTTCGCGCGCATCGAGGCACACTACTTCATCAACCGGGGTTTTCTCGAAAGCGATGATCAGTTGCTGCGCAATGCCGAACGGATTCGCAGGATCCCCGGCGTGATCGTGCAGGGCCGCTATGACGTAGTGTGTCCCATGGAGAGTGCCTGGGCGTTGCACCGTGCCTGGCCCGAGGCCGATCTCGTGATCACGCCCGACAGCGGTCACAGCGCGTTTGATCCGCCCAATACCCGCGCCCTGGTCGCGGCTGCGGACAAGTTCGCTAGTTGCTGAAAAACACGCTCGATCATGACAGCGCACTTTAGCCGCCGCTGGCGCTCAAACCTCACCCCTTATGGCATGGCCTTTCCACTGGCAGCGATCTGCCGTACGCCTTCCACTAACTTGGTGTCTGACATTACGTCTGAGATCCTCAGTGGTTTGCCAAAGGACAGGCCCTCCAAACTCCTGCCGCGGGACAGTGCGACGTATGCTTGGCCCGGCGAGAAAGCTCCGTGCCCCAAGTCGATTCGCACGTCATCCAACGTGAGCCCTTGAGCCTTATGAATCGTCATCGCCCAAGCCGGCATTATGGGAAATTGGGAATAGGTGCCAACTACGGTGGGATTTACGCGTTGAGTCAGCATGTCGTACTGGTATTCAATGCTCTCCCATGTGGCTTTGTGGACTTCCTCTTCAGTTCCAGACTCGTCGAGACGCACCCAAACTGCGCTGTCCGAAAGGTTCGAGACCGTTCCCAATGACCCATTGACCCAACGCTTTTCAGGATCATTCTTGACCATCATGACGCGTGCATCCTTCTTGAGATCCAAGTGCTCCGGCGCGGGCAGCCGATCCCTGAGTACCCGAAAATCACCTTCAATCGTTCCAACAAAGCGAGTCGGATCACCCGGCAGGGCCGCCAGTCCTCGACGGTTGTATTCCAATGCTGCATCGACTCTGCTCGTGAGGATGACCGGCTTCGCTGTGCTGCGATGTGGCCTGTGGCAGCGCAGGTTGAGGCAACGGACTGTGTCCTCCAACTTCTCGCCGATTCGCACATTATGCAAGAGTTCAAGAAACTCCGGATCGCTCTGTCGATAAACGGTGGAGAGCTCAATCAATTCCAGACTGTGCAGATCCTGGATACACTTGGCCCCAAACGCATATACGACGTCATAACCCCGGTTGAGCAGAATCGGGACATCATGCTCCTCAACAACTGGGGGAAGTTGCAGGAAGTCTCCCGCCAATAGAATCTTCTTTCCTCCAAATGGCCTTTCTGGATCCAGGTGAACTCGTAGCGACCGATCGACGACATCCAAGAGGTCGGCTCGAACCATAGAGATTTCGTCGATCACAATGAGGTCGATCTTGCGAAGGATTGATCCCAATCGATGGCGTGGTTTTATGTCGTCCAGATTCACGATTCGGGGAGGAATCCCAAAGAATTTATGGATCGTCTGGCCTCCGGCATTCAATGCCGCAATTCCCGTCGGAGCCAGTACAACATGCCGCAACCCCTCGCCTCTGAGGCTAAGAATGAGGGAGGTCTTTCCGGTACCGGCTCGTCCATGCAGGAGCACCACAGGCGCCCCGCTTCTCAACGCGTTGATAAGACGTTCGCGGTCACTCCCATTGGGCGGCGACAAAGGAGCCGGAATAGGCTTAATCGGTGCCGGCGCTAGCTCGATGGGTGATGTTGCGGCTTCGCTTTTTCCCGGTGCAGGGAGGATGATGCGACGAAAGAAGGCGTCCAAGTTCATCGAAAGAACCTCTCACCGGCAGCATGAATCCAGATGATCTGTCAGCCAATACACAGGACGGCGTTGGAATACGTCACATCTGTTGTGCCAATCACTTTGACCGCGTTCGAAACTCTCTCAGTTCTCGTTCCGCTGCTGCAAGCAGCTCTTGCAGTCTCTTGAGATCTTGTGGATTGACCTCTCGCTTTCCGGCGGCAGCAACGCTCTTCCTCAACGCATCGATTTTACCGCGCAACAAACTGTCTCGGAATCCCGAGTGCTCCGCTCCGTGCTCGTCAGATGGCAGACGTGGAAGCGTTCGAGGCCCAGGTTTTGCGTCGAGCGCCCAGATGAGAGCAATCACCCAGCCAACGATCGTCCATCCAAGAGCCACATTGAGCATAAGGATGGCGGGCTGTTTCGGGTGCTGGTACCGCTGAGCAATGATGCTTGGCACTAAGTACACCAAGATAATTGCAAGCTGGGTCGCGAGTCGTAGCGCCAGCGCAAGCGTGCTGGAACCCTCGTCGGCTACCAGAACTTGAGCCATCAACATTGCACTCCACATAAGGGCAAGTTCCAAGCTTGGAGAGGCTTCACGCTTTCCGCAAGCGCGGGCATCCATCTTCAAGGGCTTTCGCATCGCATGAGCGCGGCAATTGCAGCCTTTGCGACGGGCAGCGTTGTTCCAAGTTTTTGGTAGGGTATTCGCACTCCTACCAGACCGGTAGGAGTCATCAGCCGTTCCGTATCGGACGGCGCTTCAAGGCAGATTCCTTTGCCGTTACCAACTATAGGGCAGATCCGCGGTTTTATGTAGTCCAAATTTGCTATTCGGGGAGAAATCCTAAGATTTTATGCATCGCCTAGATCCAGAATGTCGAGTGCCGTGCCCCAGTTGGGGCCACCAAGACACGCCACAATCCCTCGTATCGGAGTGAGGAATAAGCAGCGTTTTCCAATGCCAGCGTGTCCATACAGGACTACCAGGGGAGTGCCGCTTCTTAGGGCATGAATAAGACGTTCGAGGTCGCTCTCCTTGGGCGATGGCTCAGGAATGGGTAGCGGCTTCACCGATTGCAACCCGAGTCACTCATGCTGCAAGCCGGGCAAGAGTTCGCGCAAGCACATCAACTCCCCCTGCAATCCACTCCGGTGAGGCGTATTCGTCGGGCCGATGGCTCACCTCCTCGGCACGGGACGAACAGCATGGCGACTGGCGCAATAGACGCCATGAGCGATGAATCGTGGTAGGCGCGCGCTACCATTTTTTGGTATTTCTTGCCGGCTGCGGTGGCCGATGCTTCAAGCGCTGCGAGAATAGCCTCATCGCACGTCGTAGGAGGATCTGCATTGACGAGTTCAGTGGTGATGGCCACGTGGCGGCGCACGCTTACCTCCTTGATGGCGTCGGCGAACGCGGACAACACGCGGTCGCGTCGCGCACCATGAATGTCGCGGATGTCAGTTGTCAGGAACACGCGTGATGGAATACTGTTCACCGCACGGGGGAAGACATCGCAAATGCCCACAGTGGCCACAGTATCGATGGCACCGGTGCCGAGCGCAGCCGATTCCAGAGCAAGAATCAACTCTGCCGCTGCGGCCAGTGCATCTTTGCGTCCGGGCATTAGTCGGCCTCCCGCATGGCCGCCTTCACCTTCGATGACAACTCGCTGGCTTGCCGGCGCGGCGATGTGTGTTACTAGACCAACATCGATTCCTTGCCGCTCCAAAAGCGGACCCTGCTCGATGTGCAGCTCGACAAACTGATGAAATCGGTCGGCGGGTAGCGCAACGGATTCAAGCGGTCCGGTAACTCCGGCCCGCACGCGCCACTCCTCCAGTCCACGGCCCTCGCTGTCGCGCAAAGCGAGGGCTTGTCTCGGAGTCAGCATGCCGGCCATCATGCGGCTGCCCAGGCAGCCGATGCCGAAGCGGGTTGGCTCTTCGGCAGTGAAGATCACGAGCTCGATTGATCGTCGCGGACGGAATCCAACGCGCTGCAAGGCGCGAATCGCTTCCAGGCCTCCCAGCACACCTACCGTTCCGTCGTACGAGCCCGCGTTGGGAATTGCGTCAATGTGCGAGCCTGTACCAAGGGGTGCAAGTTCCGGTTCATTACCTTCCCAGCGAGCGAATATGTTGCCGATCGCATCCTCCTGAAGCGTGAGCCCCGCCTCTGCGCAAAGGCTCTTCACATAAGCGCGCCCACGAATGTCCGCTTCGCCGAAGACCACGCGTGTTACTACAGGAGGCTCGGCTTCGGAAATCTGCGCCAATTTCCCAAGTTCCGTGGACAGAAGGTCAATTTCCAGTTTCGGCAAGATGCTCATCGATTCCCTCGCACTCCGATGGGATGAATTCCTCAATGCCTCAGAATACTGCTGCTACCCGACCGCGAGCGGCTTGGCTGTCGTGTCGTCCGCTCACGGCTGCGGGAATGCATTACAGTGAATTGCGTCATGGCGCCAGCGCCCTTCGATCGTTCTTTACCTCGCCGCAGTCGTCGGTCATGTCGCGAAATGTCTCAATACCGAAAGGGTGAGCCTTGCCGCTTTCCCTCTAGTGGGACATTTTCATGCCAACTAGATTGACCCACCTGCTGTGGGTTCCGCTTGGCTGGAGAGCGACACTACAAACAGAGCCAGCCTCTGTTGCCAAAACTGCCTTGAATCTCGACCTAATGAGA